>TARA_R110000868_G_scaffold122714_1_pt1 | contig 17237 bp, 20 predicted proteins | sample TARA_R110000868 | Tara Oceans TARA_R110000868 (sample SAMEA4397489) | marine metagenome | biome: Polar Biome; feature: [SRF] surface water layer (ENVO:00010504); material: water (ENVO:00002006), including particulate matter (ENVO:01000060) such as... | depth 5 m | reverse complement strand
CCCGTCCCGACGTTCCGGGCAAACCGCTGCAACTGACTCTCGACGTTGATCTCCAGGAATATGCCGCACGCCGTCTCGGCCCCGAATCCGGTTCGGTGGTGGTGATGGACACCCATAGCGGCGACATACTCGCGATGGCGTCGATGCCAAGCTTCGACCCGAACAGCTTTTCGGATGGCATCAGCACGGTCGAATGGGGCATGCTCTCCGAGGACGATCATGTGCCGCTGCGCAACAAGATCCTCAAGGGCCTCTATCCGCCCGGTTCGACGGTCAAACCGATGCACGCCATGGCGTTTCTTGAAGCGGGGGTTCAACCCTCCGATACCATCATCTGTGGCGGTGGTCGTCGCATCGGCAACCGCTTTTTCCACTGCTGGGGCAACCACGGACAGGTGGATATGGCCAAGGGCATCTACCAGAGCTGTGACAGCTATTTCTACCATTTCGCGCAACAGGTGGGCTTTGCCAAGGTCGCGGACTACGCCAAGCTTCTCGGCATGGGCCAGGAGTTTCCGCTGCCGGTCTCGAGCCAGTTTTTTGGCACCGTCCCGAGCCCGGCCTGGCTGGAGAAGAAATACAAGCGCAAGTGGCAGACCTACGACACCGTCAACAGCTCGATCGGTCAGGGCTATTATCTTGCCAACCCGCTGCAGCTGGCGGTGATGGCGGCGCGGCTTGCCACCGGGCGCAAGCTGATGCCACACCTGCTGATGGGCGGAACACGCAAGCCCGCGCCTTCGCTAGGCTTCACCGACGACCATATCGCCTATGTTCGCGAGGCAATGAGCGAAGTGGTAAACGGCCGCGGGACCGCTGGTCGCGCCCGGCTGCCGCTCGACGACGTGCTGATGGCGGGCAAGACCGGGACCGCACAGGTCGTCAGCCTCAGCGTTTCCAACGGCAAACGCAGCGCACCCTGGAAATATCGCGACCACGGGCTGTTCATCTGTTTCGCGCCGTTCGACAATCCGCGCTATGCCTGTTCGGTGGTCATCGAGCATGGCGGTGGTTCGGGTGCGGCCTATCCGGTTGCCCGGGACGTGCTCACCTTTCTCTATGACCGGGAAAAGGCGATGAATGTCCTGACCGAACTCGAAACATCCTGGGGTGGCACAATTCAGGAGCGCATGGATAGCCAGATGGCATCATATCGCGCCCGCAGAAATCTCGAGAAGGCGATGGCCGAAAATCCCGTTCCCGCTCCGCCCGCCGCTGCGGCCACCGAGCCCGGTGACGCTGATGCCGGAGAATAGCCATTGAGTAACTTCATTCCAGCACCGATTGCGCAGCTACCCTGGAAAACAGTCCTGCTGTTGTTCGTGCTGGCCAGTTTCGGTTTTGTCGTTCTCTATTCTGCGGCGGGCGGCAGCCTGACCCCATGGGCGGGCCTGCATATGGTCCGGTTCCTGGTGTTCGTGGTCATGGCGATCGTGCTCTCCCGGTTCAAGGAATCCTTCTGGAAAACCATGGCCTTTCCGGGCTATATCGCGGTCGTGCTGATGCTGCTCGGCGTCGAGCTGATCGGCGCGGTTGGCGGTGGCAGCCAGCGATGGCTCAACCTCGGCTTTATCAACCTGCAACCATCGGAGCTGATGAAAGTTGCGATCATCCTCGCGGTCGCTCGCTTCTATGATCTGCTGCCCCCAAGCCATATAAGGACCTGGGGCGCGATCTGGCCGCTCTTTGCGCTGCTGGCGGTTCCCTGTGCGCTCATCCTGCTGCAACCCGATCTCGGCACCACGATCACCGTGATCGCCGGCGCGCTGACCATCGCCTTTCTTGCCGGACTGCCGCTGCGCCTGTTCATCGGCGGCGCCGCGGCAATCGCGGTGCTCGCCCCTCTCGCCTATTTCTTCATGCTGGAGGAATATCAGCAGCGGCGCGTGACCACTTTCCTCAACCCGGAAAATGATCCGCTCGGCTCCGGCTATCATATCAGCCAGTCGAAGATCGCGATCGGCTCCGGCGGGCTGTTCGGCAAGGGCTTCATGAACGGCACCCAGAGCCATCTCGACTATCTGCCCGAGGGCCATACCGATTTCGTCTTCGCCACCATGGCCGAGGAATGGGGCCTGATGGGCGGGATATTGGTGCTGTTCTGCTTTTTCCTGCTGTTCCGCTGGGGTCTGGGCGTGGCGATCAACGCGAAAACCCGCTTTTCCCAGCTGACCGCAGCGGGATTGACGGTGACGATTTTCTTCTATGTGGCGATCAACCTGATGATGGTGATGGGCCTGGCGCCGGTGGTCGGCATACCCCTGCCCTTCCTCAGCCACGGCGGGTCATCGATGATGACGATCATGATCTGCGTCGGCATATTGATGTCGATCGAACGCCATCCTGGACGAAGCGGCGGTGCCTTTGGATAATTTTCCAAACCAACATGTTGCGTTTGCGAAATCCGGCCCTATATAGCCAGTCATATGGACGCTTAGCTCAGTTGGTAGAGCAGCTGACTCTTAATCAGCGGGTCGTTGGTTCGAAACCAACAGCGTCCACCATATTTTTCAATGGCTTAGTCGGTATTTCTGGCTGGGCCATTTTTTATTCTGGGTGGCAAGAAATCAAATAAGCTTCATATTTTCGGGTTTCGCAAATTGTCAGTTTTCTGCCTAGTCTCCTGGTTAAAATTCCCGCTAATCTTTGGCCCACCGATCCAATGTCACCATTGGCGTATTCTTGCTGGCTGATACCAGAAAGCTGCATCGACCGTCGCAATCGACAAGCCGGCAACGTGGATGCTGGTCTATCAGGCTATATTCCGGCCCCTTGACCATTATCAGCGCCACTAGGTCAACGCGGAACGTATTGCGGCACTTTTCGCAGTAGGCTTTGATCTGGACGCCATTGATGCGCATTTGCCCAACGGTGCTGTATGCCTTGGGGAGAATCGGTTTTTGGCCCATATTGTCAATGGAACATAAATAGAACGCACATGGAAGGTGAATTTGATTTCCGCTATAATCACCGTGACATTACAGATGGTGAGCGCGCAGCCGTTGCCCTAAAGGGTATTGAAGGCAAGCGCCTAGCCTATCGGCGGGTTGATAGGCTAGGAGCCTAGGTACGTCGTAACGGCGGCTAGAATTGGGAAACAGGGGGATAGATATTATGGGTGGCAATAACACAAAAGAATATGGCAAGTGGGCTGTCAGCGAGCCTCCGCATCCAGTTTCAAACGCGGATCATATACTTGGAGCCCAAGTATCACATGATGCGAAGGGCAGGCCTGATTTTGTGACGATCCAATATCGCTCTGCAGATGGGGATGGCTTTTACGATATCCGTATGGATTATCTGAACGCCCTTTTTCTTCTGTCATGTCTAAAATCCATTCAATTGGACGAGGGAACGCCATTTCCTGAAGATCCTAGGGCGCGTAGCTAACGGCATTTCGGCCGCCTCGCTTTGTGGCCATCAGATCAACGCCCACATCAACGATCTGGTGCACAATTATTCCGTCATCCGGCCCGATACGCTCCCGGCCAAAGGCGTCGATCGCGCTTTCCAGCGTTTCGCCCGGTTCCAAGATGAATTGATGCCATGCGGGCGGATTGAGGCTTGCGCTTGATACGCTGCGCTCAATGATCGACAGGCGCCGCGCGAGGCCACTCATTCCGAATTCTCGATTGTATCTGCGAACCGGCGCAATAGGGCCGCCAGATTAGGCTTCGCGTCCGGGCCATCGACCACTAGGGCCAAATGATATGCTGCAGTCAGCAAGCCTCCTACGGCTTCTGTAGAACAATCCAATCCTTCCCCTGCAAAGATACGCTCTGCCAGGATAGCGGCGATTTCTTTGCCGGCGGCGTCCATCGCTTGGGCAGTTGCGGCATGGCGGGCGTTGGGAGCTTGCTGGTTCATATTCTAGGCCTGCTAGAACGGCGGAAGGTTTCGCTTACCGCCGCATTTGTGATTTGTGGCGCCGCGATCTTGACGACTTCGACGGATCCAGAAACAATCCTCGCGTCGAGCATATCGTCTTTCAAGCGAATTTCGACCACGCCGCCTTGCTGCGATTGCCCAGCGCCCTGCCCGCCTTTCATCGCGTTGACTTGGTTCGCGGCAATCATTTTGCCATCGGTATTCGGCTTGAAATATTCCTGCCCGCTTTCATTGATGCGGTAGACTTCGCCAGCGGAAACAGGCCCGCCGGCTGCGCGCGGTGCGGCGCTTGCGAAGATGCTGCCCAAAGTGCTGAACAGCCCACCGCCACTGCTACCGCCAAGGCTTTCGAGCAATGGCTTGATGAAAAGCAACTGGATGCCCATTTCAATAAGTTGGGCGATGAAACGCTTGCCGGTGTTTTCGAGTACGTCGCCTAGATTTTCGCCGTTCACGATTGCGTCAGCGAGCCCGCTATTGAGGTCGCGGATCGCGCTAACTGCATCGCGCTCTATTTCTTCACCGATTGCCACGGGGCCTTTGGGGATTCGGTTGATATAATCCTCAAGCGGCCCGGCAGTATCTTCAAGCGTGCTTTGGCGTTCTGCGCCCTTGGCAACTTTCAGCCGATCGATCTTGAGTTGCAGTAATTTCCGGTCATTTTCGTTGAGGTCTTTGGCAAGCTTCGCCGACTCCAACGCGGCCAGTTCGCTATCATAGAAGGCATCGACAATGCGCAGAGCGATATCGCGGCGATCCTTCTGGGTCTTCGCCAAGTCTAGCTGATCGCGCAGACCATCTATTTCATTTTGAGCCGTCTGGCGGGCAATATCAGCCGCCTCGCGGGCGAGTTGGGCCTGCCGGGCCCGCTCAACTCCCTCACGCTCAAACTCCGTCAGCGCCTCGACTTGCTGGATCAGCCGCTGCTTATAAATTTCACCTTGGGCATTATTATAATCTTTCTCGGCTTTAATGCCCTCGATCGTGTTCAGGCGCGCAAGCTCGATGCTGCGCAGTTCCAGTTCGGCTCGGTCATCTGCGCTGGTGGCAAGCTGCTGCTCGGCGGAAAGCGTCTGCTGGGTGATGGAGGCGAGCTCGTCGTTAAAGCGCGAACGGATTTCGTCGGTGCGGTCCTTTGGCTCTTTCGGGCCCTTGGGGGTCTTGGTCTTTTTGTCTTTGGTGGGAACGCCGGATCCGCCGCCGGTATCTGACACTTTGGTGACGTCAACCCCGTTGCGAATACCCAGAGCAAGGGCCTGCAGCCGTTTCCGCTGCGCCTTTTCTTGCCGGTCTAGCTCCAGAAGCAACTGCGATTCTTGCGCACGCCGGCCAGGTTCATTTGTCGTGGCAAATGCATCGCCGGCGCGGGTTTGATTGTTGATCGAGTTAGCGCGCCCACGCTGTGCGGATCTAATACTAGCCTTCTCAGACTGAATTCGCTTGATATCGAGCTCGGCTAATTTCAGGGCCGTGATGCCCGCCTGGTCCTCAAGCTCCTTGGCTTTCTTTCTGGCCTGTTCAAACGATCGCGAAAGGCGGTCAACGCCAGATACCGCGCTATTTGCGGCGTCGCCAACGTCATCGATGGCCACGCCGGCTTTGCGCAGCCGGTCTTCCATCTGGCCAGCCTCTTTCTCAAGATCGTCGGCCGATTTGGAGGCTCTGTCCAACCGCTCCTCCAACGTTTCTAGGTTGGAAATGATATAGGCCAGGCCGACAACCAGGGCGCCGATCGCCGGAATAACCAGCGCAGCGCCCAAGCCGCGCGCAGCGAAGGTTGCTGCCTCCATGCTCGTGGCCGCCCCCGCCATTCTGGCCTGCAGCGCGAAAGAAGCTGAGCTAAGGATGCCCATTGATGCGGCGGTGCCGGTGGCCTGCCCAGCAAGCGCAAGCGCGGCTATTCTGGCAGCAACCAGCGATGTCACGGCATTCGCTCCGAGCGCACCGGCGAGTACCGCGATGATCGGAATCACAGTGTCCAGATTATCGGCGAGCTTTTCGATAGCCAGTGCCATCGCCTGCGTGGTGCCGCTGGTCTTGGCGGCTTCGCCAACGTAGACGGTCAACTGAGATGTGAGCGATTCAAAGGCCGCCGATAGCGTCTTGGTCGCCCCCTCGGCCTGTTTGATGGTATCGATGCCGCCCTTCAAAACGCCGTCGAAGAATTGCTTGCTGGTTATTTCCCCATCGGCAATCGCACCACGCAATTTGGAAACGCTGCCGCCGAAGCCATCAATGCCGCGAGCGGCCGCTTGGGCAAGTGGCAAAGCGCCTTCGAGGATTGAGTTAAATTCTTCAGCGCGAACAACGCCGCTTCCCAATGCCTGACCAAGCTGGAGCAAGGCGCCGCTGGCCTCTTGCGCGCTGGTTCCTGTAATCTTGAGCGAGGCGGCCGTGATCTCGTTAAGCTGGATTATCTGATCCGTGCTGGCGCCCAACTCTTGCTGGGCAAGGCTGGCTTTCAGAAATACGCTCGAAAGGTTTTCGACCGAAACGCCATATTTGCCAGATAGATCAAGCAGCCTTTGCTGAACGCCTGCCAATGCCTCACCCTCAAGCCCTGCGACCTTGAGGTTATTCTGCAGGCGGGTGAAGCTATCTATCAGGCCGACTAGTTCGCGCCCAGTAAAGGCGGTGGCGAGCGTGCCCGCGATACCGCGAAAGGCGGTGCTGATCGACGTCGACGAGCGCAGCATCTGCTTTTCAAGCCGCTGCGCGCTGCGCTCCTGCTTGCCAAGTTGGCTCTCGACCGTGCGCGTGGCGGTACGAATGCCAGCTTGGTAGCTATTCAAGTTAGCCTTCATTTCAAGAATCAGCGGGTCTATCTCGCTCATATCATCTAACCTTTTTCATTGCTTCGCGCGGATCGAATGTGCGCGTTAATCGCATCGGCAAAGAGCTTCCTTACGGCCTTTTTTGATGCGTCTCTTGCAGGGGCCAAGAATGGGCGGGCTGCGGTCTGGGAATCTCCAAACTCGACCTTGACGGGTCCAGATTTCTTGGACTTTTCCGAAAAGCTGCGAAATCCAGTGCCCGCCTTGCGTTCGGCGCCGCCTTCAAGCGCCGCACTATATGGGGCATAGGAGCCAACCAAGACCTTCAGCGGCCCAGCCTGCGTCGTTTCTATATTGCCAGCAAGCACGCCTGTGTCGTTATTTGGCGGGCTCCCTACCGGAGATGGCACATGCCCCTTGCCGCTGACCGCTCCGGTAGTGATCGATATCTGCGCTGCCGTCTGGATGATCTCGCCGCCGGCGAATAGCGCCCGGCCGACAACGACCTCAAGCGAGGGCGATTGCATCTTATCGAGTCGCGCCAGGTGCGCCTTTAGACCGCGAATACCCATTAGATCGCGTCCGCTTTAATTGTCGCCAGGTCTTTTCGAAGATCCGCCAATTCTGGTATTTTATCAGCAGCAGCTATCAATTCGGCTCGATCGCTTTCCGACAGCGCAGTCAGTGCCGCATCACCGTCAACGGCCATGCTTTCGCATAGGTCTATCATCAGGTTTAGTTCGCGATCACTCAGCGTAGACAAATCATAAGACAGCGGCTTGCGCGCCATTAGCGAAGCCTTTTCCGCTGAAACCAGGCGCCGTGCCAAGCCGCTCATTTGCCGCTCTCCAGCCGCGTTTCTATGGCCTCAAGCCGCTCGGCAAGCTCCCCGGTTTCGATTGTCCGACGCTGGGTTTCCAGCATGCCAGACAGCGCGGATCCCTCGGCCGGGGTGATCTCACCCTCCCCGACCGCTTTCGTGATCGCGCTGATCACAGCAGTAAGATCGCTGGCCTTTCCGATATCGGGCAATTCGATCTCGACCGGCCGATCTTTGCGGGGTGGAAGCAACCGCTCGACGCAAAGCCGCAACGCGACAGGATCGCCGGCCTTGGCGAGCTCGATCGCCTTTCGGATGATCGCATCGGCTTCGCCATCGAACAGACCCTGCGCCAGGATCGTGGAACTGTTGCGCGACCCCCTTTTTCGGCCGTTTGGATTGCCCGATTTACCGGGGGCAAACTGGCCGTTGGTTTTGCGATCATGAGTCATTGCGATTGTCCAAATGGTTGGGCGGCGCTGTAGAAGTTACGAAGGACCGCAGCGCCGCCCTCCAGCATCAACTTGCCGGATCTTTTGATTGTTCTGAAATGCGCTCGAATTCGGCGGCGCTGATTTCGGTCACCTTAACCCGATCATCGACCAGTCGGTCAGCTTCGGCCTGAGTAAGCTCAAAGGCTCGCGTCTCGTTGTAGACCGACCGCCTCACCAGTTTGTCACTGCCGGGCTTTTCGCGAGCCATAAAGACTACGGGGGATCCTGTGTAGCTTTTCAGCTTGAAGGCTTTGAACCGAGGCCGCTTTGCCTCAATTTGCTCTTCAGCACTGGCGCGGGCAAATGCGTAGGCCTCTTCATAGTTGAAATCAGGCGCCGGCGGCCATGCCAGCCCCCTTCCATCCCAAGCGGGGATCTTGATCTTCGAGAGGCGTTCAATAGGACTGCCGGTGCTAGGCATATAGAAATTACCGGGAACGCCGCGCGCCTTTGCTTCTGCCCCCTCAACCGATCGACCGACGGATTCCATCAGTCGATCGTTGATAACCAACTCCGAAAGCAGGCCGGTGATTTGCTCGATCAATTTGGGCCATTCGACCCGCAGCCTTTCGGCCAGTGCATCGCGGGCGGCGAAGGCGTCATCCAGCGCTTTCTTTCGCGCTTTGGCGGAATCGCCCTCTTGCTTAGCAGCCAGCTTCGGCCGCAATTTCTCGAGCGCATTCTCGAAAGCTCGGATGGTTCGCGATGCGCGATCCGCCTGTAGGGCAGCATCATCGCGATCAGATTCATTGAGCGCAAAATTGACAGAATCAGCGGATGCCGCTTCGTGCCGTTTGAGGGTTCGCTCGAGCTCAATGCCAATCTCATCAATTATTGCAGCGAGGTCGGTCGTGGTTACGCGGTCGCTATCGATTGCAGTTGCAATTCGGGCGTCTAGTGGCTTTGCCATGATAACGCTCCTCAGTTCGCGTAACGGTTATTGCGCACGAAATCGCGGAATTCGCTGGCGCTGAGTGACGCATCGGACGCATGAACGGGCGCCGCGTTTCCAGCCCCGGATGCGACGGGAGGCGGCGCACTGGGAAGACAGCGGTTTTGGCGGATGGCGTCGATTGCGGTCTTGTTCTGTGCGTCGATAACCGCGCGGCGCAGTGCGTCATTCAGCACCGCGTTGCCGGTATCATTTGAAAACATTGCAGCGACGCCATGCCCGCTTGCTTCCCGCAAGGTACTGGTCACAACGTCATGAGCGAGCTTTTCCAGCACCGAAAATTGTGCGTTCGCCAGCCAGTCGGTATATGACTGGTTCGACTGTTCGGCCTTTAGCTGAATTGCCGCCCGCAATCTTTCGTCGATCGACGGTTCTTTTGCGCCTGGGGCGGCATCGCGGAACATCACATCAAAACGGGAATATTCCCCATCGGACAACACTTCTCGATAGCCCGATTGCAGAATGCCGTTGATTTTTGCTATATGTGCCGGGACGGAATTGCCGGCGGCGTCGACGAATCTCGCCATTTTCTCATCTCCAATAGCCCGGGCCGGAATGGCGGGGCGCTTGCAGATTTGGGATGCCTGAGATCGGTGCGGAAAGTTACCGACGCCGGTGTGTCATATGCCCAGCAAGAGAGCGAATAATCCGCGCATGAACCAATAGGCGGCCGGCAATGCCAGCAGGAACACTAGCAGGCCCAACATCAACTCTTCTGGTTCGGGCGGATCCATGGCACCAGATTACTAATCCGGTTTTGTGTAGGAAAGCGATTTGAGGTTTTATAAGGATTTTCATCGCCGAAATGCACGGCTCTGTTGCCCATTTGATGCTTGATAGCCGCCATTAGCCAGATAGATTTCGGAAATCGGCGGAAAACTGGTATTGGGTTGCCGACGTTCTGCTAACTTATGATTAGCGGTACGCAATCATGCGTCAAGCTTCCGATCATGGATTTGGGCAGATCGCTACTCAGGTTTGTCGGATGGGATAGGCCATTCTAAGCCGGCCGTGTTAAACGTGAATTGCCGGTTGCCGTTGCTGTAGAACGGCAATTCAATGATCACTTTTTTGGATTTCATTAGCTTGTCTTTGATGGCCGGGCCGAATTTTGCAAAAACGATCTCGCTATCATTATCCGCTGATCCGACAAGAGATAGGGTTTCCGCTTTCCCATCAACATTTATTAGCCCTGCGCACCCGTCGTATGAATTGCACAGCAACTGGCCGGGCGATGCACGGATAAAAACGTCCAATCCATAGCTTGGGTGTTGCCGAAGGTAGAGCGTCGCATCCGTCCCTCCGCCATAGGGAAAATCCAAATACACGCTATTTTGACTTACAATCGACGCGGTCTTGACGTCTTTGCCTCGAGCTTCATCAGTGGCTACGCTGTAATCCCATTGCGTAGCGGGGGCGCTGCTTTCCGATTCCCCGATCGCATCATTGGCATCTGCCACATCAGAATTTAGAACAGCCGACTCTTCTAGTACCGCATCGTCTGCTGTGCCGGGATCACTGAATTGAGAAGAGAATATCACAAGGAGGACCACTGCCAAGCCAAAGTAATACATCCACTTGGGCGGCTTCTTTTGATCGTCCGAATGTTCTGGATCCGAAATGTGGCTCCTTATCGAATGCGCGCTAACATTCGGGGCCCCGATGGCAGATTTCTCGACTATAGGAAATTCATATCTACAAAAGCGACAAATGCGCGCAGTGGCCTTCACCTCTTCTGCACAATCTGGACAGGTTTTATTTTCCGCTTTCATCATTGTTCAACTACCAGAATAAATTTTAGCCAGTCAATAGACCAGAGATAGGCAATAGGAGACATTATTTAAATTCTCGTTTCTGGTGTTCGCGCCCTACCCCCTTTTCCTCCGATGCCCACTCCGGCTCGCGCGGCTCGCAGTTCCAATATGCAGCCATCGCGGCAACAAGCTTCTGGCGTTCAGGGTTCCGCCGCATCGCTTTGCGTTTCGCCTGGAGCTCGGCCTTGCCCGCCTCATTTACCCACCGCCCGATCACGCGCCAGTTGGTGCGATAATAATCGGGAGCGGCACGCCATCCCAATATCTCGAATGCCTGCGCGAAATGCTTGGGCATGGGCCGGCGCGCGATATTCTGAATTGAAGGATCCTGCTGGCGCCATGTGCTTGCTGTGGACTGGGATGGCAATGCCGGCCGGTTCGGTGGCCAGGGAATGCCATGCAGCTCGCGGCTGATATGATTCGGGATTCGATAGTCGGGATTGGTTGCCATCCCGAAAAGCTATGGAAAGTGGCGTTCCGCTTTTACGTCCGTCGCGCACGCGCGCGCGCGTGTAGGGGGCCTGTAGAATGCAGGGGTCAATTCCCGGCTTAATTTTTGAAGTTCCCCAAATACGGGACCCTTGCCTTCAAATTCTACTTGTCACCAAATGTCACTTGCGCGTGCGAAACGGAATCAGGACATATTGCATAAAAGAGAGAAAATATTTCTGTATCTCACGCGCGTAAGTGACAACTGGTGACAACTGCATTTTCATGCCGCCACCGCCGAAGCGATCACCTCCCTAACTTTGAGCCTTCTGGCTTTCTCCGCCTCGCCACGCGCTTTGAATAACTCATGAACCTGTGGAGCAACTCTCCAGTGTGGAGTTTTGCTTTTGGCGGGAGGATTGACTGGATCAAGCCATCCGAACGCATCCAACGCCTCACATATCTTGATTTTTTCATCGTTATCCAATCGCTGCAAAGCTTTTGTGCTTCGGGCAAGGGTGCGGAGCGTGATGTCATCAATTTCGGGCCGCGATATAATGAATGATGCAAGCTCAAGAATGTCATCATGCCTATTGGACATACCAAGGGTATTTCCATAAAATGCTATCGCGTTTGGAATTAAATAACGCTGCATGAACCGGGCAACCCGCGAAGCAGTGCTTGCGGCAATTAAAGCAGGGAATATTTTTTGATCGGAATTCTCAATGCAGTGGAACGCAACACACAATCGACAAAATATCCCATCATATTTGCCAAAGTGCGACCCCAGTTTGGGCGAGACCATTTCAGTGTCTAACAGTTCGTGGTGCTTTATTGAGACCTCATTAAAGATCGACTGCGCCTTTTCATCAAAGCGGAGTGTAAATTCTCCGTTGAACATTATCTGTTGCGCTACATTTCCTCCGTCCTTTAACTCCCAGAGCCGGTTTATGAGACCATCATATGCTTTAGCTTCGGCGGAAAGTTCGACGTCTTTTCCAGGGCTGCCTTTCTTTAGCACAACTGGGATCAATCGCTGAATTAAGCCGTCGTCATCCAGTCCATTTACGATCTTGCGAAGCGGCTCAGGCTGGATGCCACCGATCAGATTCACAGATAAATTTGGTATTAAACTGGCACCGGAGCTCACCCGATTTACTGGACATTCACCACCATTATAAGACTGTAACCAGAACGCCTTGTCGGCAAGCGACCCTTTTGCGCCAGAATACTTATCCATGCCGCCAAACCAGCCCGCCAGTTCATCTTGGAAGACCAGCACGCCATCAGGAGAGTCCTTCAGCACACGTTGTGCAGCCTCTATTGTGGTATCGCCTATACGCACCCGCTTCTGCTTGGGTGCCTCACACAGCTCGCGTTCCTTTTTTTCTTTCGCATTATAATCAGCCATTTTTCTCATATAATCGTTCATTAGCTGAGAATCGATGTCGGCTATTGGTTTGACCACTGCGTTGAGCAACGGGGATTTTTTTGTGCTGGGAGAACCGATTAGCGCCACCCAAAGCCGGGCGCTTTCCTTCCAATCAATGGAATTCTTGCGGACCTGCAGCTTAATCTTGTCGGTCACTGCAGCACAGCACACGGCCAGAGAAGCCATCGCAAGTCCACCGCTATCAACGCCAATTACTTCCGCCTGCGATAAAGCGAACTTTTCAATTTCTATCGGTAGCAAGCCCATTGGCATGTCAACCGTTTCGTATCGTTTCCAAAGATCAACAGGGGCATTATCCACTTCAGATTGGTTTTGGGCAGCCGACGTTTCCACTAGTGTTTTGAATTCATCGCGCGATCCGCTCCAATCAACTATATCACCTTTTGGAGGCAGCCCCGGAAGCACGACGCGAAAAGTAGATGCGCCGGCATCCATCAATGTTTTTTCGGCTCTAGCTGCTTCTTCCGCACCAACGTCGTCATTATCAGGCAAAATGGCGACTGTCCGTCCGCTGAACAGATTCCCCAGGTCTTTAGGCAGATTTTTTAGTGAAGTCGCTGGGAAGCCCCAAGCCGCAAGCTTATCGGCCTTTCTCTCACCCTCAGCCATGAATAGAATGGATTCCATCGGTGCGGCGACCAAATCCAGCCAACGATACAGAATTGCGTCACCATTGCGGCCGGGCTTCCACTGATTATTTCCGACTGGATGAGAAACTGGAAAATCTTTTGTGCCGTCGGCATGGTCCACTCGCGTAACGCGATACCGAAGGATGCCGTCCAGATCATAATATTCAAAAACATTGGAGGGTTTGAAATCTACGCAACTACGGATTTGGTGCAATATAGGGTGCCCGTTCGAGACACCACATCTGTGCGCATCAGATTTCCATTCAGGAAGGAAGCCGTCAGAGCGCAGTCGTTCCCTTTCCGCGACATAGTCGCCACCGTTGTGACAGTGAACAAGCACCCCCTCAGGAGCAGAAGGCGTGACACGAATAGAGGTACCGCGATCCTTTTTGCTGTGCCCAATAGTCGGGATATTCGCCTGGTCCCCATTTGCGGTACCGCCATAGAATCTTGCAATGCTTCTCGCATCCAGAGATCGCGCCATTACTCATCACCCGCTTTCGGCAATCTTTGCGCCTGATCGAATTCACTGAACTTGTCCATCAGGTCTAGAAACCAGTTTGTCTGCTTCTCCGACAATGGGTTACGATCGACAGCCAGGCCGCCCAGAAACTGGCCTGCACGCGGCTTCAACTGCATTCTGCTGCATAGGATGGCGAGCGCAAGGCTGCGCCTTGATTCGAAATCGGTCAGCGGGTTTTTGATTTCTTCGCTCATTGCGCACCGCCTTCCGACGCATCCAGCATCGGCGCAAACTCACCGCACCATTCGTCGGCAAAAACCCTTGGCCATCGATCATCGAGATGTGTTTCTGCTACGATCGGCGCATGAGCCCTGCATTCTTGGCTGTCATCAAAATATGAGCAGTTCCTGCAGAAACGGTCCGGATGGGTGGTTGACTTATTATCGTTTTTAGCTGATAAGGATTCTAGATCATGGCCTGCAAGCTGATCATGAGCCCCGCCCAGTGCGGGGCTTTTTCGTGTCAGTTGGTTCATGGCGCCACCTCGCTCGTAGAGCTCACCAACTGGCAGCTGTTCTCAATCCAATCATCAAGATCCGATTTGCGGTAACGCACTGTGCCGGACGGCATCTTAATGAACTTGGGCCCGCCACCTCGCGTGCGTTTCGTTTCCAGCGTGGAAGTCGCAAGTCCGATATATTGGGCCGCCTGCGGTGTGCCCATTAAGCCGATCATGCTGCAGTTCCATCGTCAATCAATGAAACTAAGCTGGCATAAGTTACGACTGCCCGCGCTCCGATCTTTCGCTTATCAAGTTTCTTTTGGGTGCAATAGCGATGTATCGTTCTTTCGCTGAGTCCAGTCAGTCTGGACGCTTCAGCAGTAGATACCGCGATAGGATTCAGGAATTGAGTATGTTGCATAATTTAGCTCCTCGCTCTGAGAAGCCCAGCCATGGCAGATCGTGGCAAGCCACTTTACCGACGCCCGGATATTTAGCGGCTACGCGTCAATAACTCCCAAGTTCGATACTAGAGCTAAATCCAAGAATTCCTGCCGCACCGCAACTGGTGCCCTGTTCCAATTTCTTGTTATTGAGATCAACAATTGATAGGCGACGTCTTCATCGATAACTAGCTGTCCCGTTTCAATTCTCATCGAAGAAACTTTTGCCTGCAGATCCCGAACAGAAAGCTTTTCTTTTTCAGCACAATCCAGAAAATCGTCGGCCTGATCGGGCGGAAGTGAAGCAACCTTGGCGTGGTGTGAAAAGGATAGAAGGTCACGACGGCGTGACTTTTCAAACTTTCGGGCAATACTGCCAAGGTTTTTTAGTGTGCCCAGGGATTTCCCCAATACTCCCTGGGCTACAATTGCTGCACGCTCACCGTACCGATGATTTCCGGCTATCCACCAGTCACCGATCCACCAATTTAGCAGTTTTTCTGCGGAAGCTAACTTTTGGCCTAGGTCATTCCATTCCTCAAATGACATATCGTCAGGAATTGCCAACGAGAGGTTCGCGCTCTCTGCCTCAGTAAACTTTGCTAATTGGTTTGTCTTCATTTGAGGCCCCCCGACAGGTGGTATTTGTCCAAAATAAAGCTAGCAAGAGCTCAATCGCGCGATATCAGAAATCACCGCATCGGCATCGGCTTTGACAAATAGTCCGTCCATGCCTTGCTCTTTCAATCTCACAACCTTCCATTGAACGGCAACGAGATCGGGCGCCGGCGTTTGCATCAAACTGTCGCGGGCATCGGCATAGCGATCGACGATCTCATCTTCGTTTTCCGTGTCCAGTGGAGTGGCTTCCATTTGGGCTCTCAGGCCTTCAACAGCCTCCATTTGCTGTTGCCAAGCGTTCGGGGTAATGATTTCGTTATTCATGGTGGCGTCCTTTCATAGTTACCAGTGTGATAGGCTCAGCCTGGCGTTCGCGCGCCTTGCTGGGCCGATTATTCCGATCATGCCGGAATCTTGGTTGAAGGAAACGCAATCAGCTTCCCTTCCTTGTCGCTGCAAATCTCGTTCACTCTCATTGCCCATTGGTCGAGAGCGTCTCGCTTTTCGTCAATCCAGTCATGCTGCTGATAGATCCCCGCAACGCCGCTCTTGGATCCGCTGATATGGTTCAAGACCGCCTCGGTGACTTCAAAACGTATGCCCAATTTCTGCAAGCCGGTGGCGACTGTCCGGCGCAAATCATGAATGCGCCAATGTGGTATCGTTTTGCCATCATTGGCCTTGGCAATTTCGAGATCGATTTGACGCTTGGCTTTACTAATGCCGGATATTGGGTTTTTCTTGTTGGTCGTCAAAATGAGCCCCTTTTTGGGCCATTCGTCGCCCCCTGCCAGTCGGTCCAGTTCATGAATTGCGGCCGCAGACAGATGCACGATATGTGGCTTTTTGTTTTTCGCCCGATCGGCTGGGATAGTCCATCTTTTCTCGCCTCGATCAAGTTCTGGCCACGCAATGCCAGCAACCTCGCTTCGACGCTGACCAGCCAAGATCAAGAGGCGAAAGAAAGGGCCGAATAGAGTGTCGAATTTGAAAGATGCATTCCAAACCAGCCGCAGTTCATCTGGGCTCAGGACGCGATCCCTCGACTCTGGTGCATCCGGCTTTGTTATTTTTTCTAGCGGGTTTTCGGCAATCTTACGCTTTTTGAGCGCCCATTTGAAAAGCACCGAGGAATAGGCAAATACTGTGCGCCGCATGGCGATATGACTTGCATCAATGCCATCAATTATGGCCTCCAAATCATCGGCCGTTATGCTGGGCATCGGCTTATCTTTGAGCGCAGGTTTTAGGTAGCGGTTCACAACCAGCTTCGCTTGGCGAACACTGGACGGCCGGCGCGGAGGGCTTTTTTCAGTTTCGTATGCGTTCAACCAAGTGTCTGCATATATATCGAACGCCAGCTCCGAAGCGTTCCGTTCATGGATTTTCTTTGCCTCTTTAGCATCGGCCTTGGCTTTCAGAGATTCGCGCTGCGCGTCCATCGGATCGATTTTTTGAGAGACCATCAGAGCCAATCTTGAGGCTTCTTTACGGGCCAGCTCGGCAGTAATTGGCCCATGCTTTCCGATAGTGAAACGCCGTGCGGGTGTGCTGGCAGATTGCCCAGGCACAGCAACGCGATACTGATAGACGTAAGTTTTGCGTCCCACTGGAGAAACCTTGAGGCCAAAGCCGGTCAGTTCATCGTCCCAAATGAAATATGATCTAATTTTCCCATCGACTTTATCCGGCGCCGGAACTTGAGCAGCATCCACGATCCGCTTCGTTAATTTGACCTTTGGTCTAATAATTTTTGCCATCGTGAAATACTGCCCACTGTCTCTGTCATACAAGTTGTAATCAATTATGGGCAAGTAAGCAAGAACAATCACAAACACGCTGGGGGGAAATATCCTACATATCAGGCATTCTCGATCAGTATCGGGCTATTTTCCGTCTGTATTCCACTAACTCTTAATCAGCGGGTCGTTGGTTCGAAACCAACAGCGTCCACC
>TARA_R110000868_G_scaffold56323_2_pt1 | contig 17242 bp, 11 predicted proteins | sample TARA_R110000868 | Tara Oceans TARA_R110000868 (sample SAMEA4397489) | marine metagenome | biome: Polar Biome; feature: [SRF] surface water layer (ENVO:00010504); material: water (ENVO:00002006), including particulate matter (ENVO:01000060) such as... | depth 5 m | reverse complement strand
CGAGCTCTACGGTGATGCCGGCAATGATCTGGTGTCTGGCGGTGACGGTCACGACTTCGTCCATGGCGGGCTCGGCGATGACCGCGTGCTGGGCGGGGCGGGCCGGGACCGGCTCTATGGCGATGACGGCGATGACGTGATGCTCGGCGGCGAAGGAGCCGACCGGGTGTTTGGCGGGGCCGGCGATGACGAACTCGACGGCGAAGCCGGTGACGACCTCCTCTCGGGTGGCGATGGTCATGACCGGGGCCATGGCGGGCTCGGAAATGACAGAATTCTCGGCGGGGCAGGTCGCGACCAGCTCTATGGCGATGATGGCAATGACGTCATCCTCGGTGGCGATGGCGCCGACCGGATTTTCGGTCAAGCGGGTAATGACGAGCTCTACGGTGATGCCGGCAATGATCTGGTGTCTGGCGGTGATGGTCACGACACAATCCATGGCGGGCTTGGCGATGACCGGGTTCTCGGCGGTGCCGGCCGCGATCGGCTCTACGGCGATGACGGCGATGACACGCTGTTGGGCGGCGATGGTGCCGACCGTATATGGGGCGGAGCGGGCAGAGACTCGCTCACTGGCGGCGGCGGGAATGACACCCTCATCGGCGGCGCCGGGAATGACCTGATTGAGGGTGGTCTCGGCGATGACGTTGCGTCTGGTGACGACGGCAATGACCAGTTCATCGGTGGTGCCGGCGATGATCGCTTTGAGGGAGGCGCCGGCAATTTTGATCTAGCGGTCTATTCGGGTAATTTCGGGGACTATCGCCTCGTTTATTATGAGGCAACCAATCAGGTCCGTGTGACGGATCTGCGCGGCGACAGCCCGGACGGCGTCGACCGCCTCTTCGATGTGGAACTGCTTCAATTTGCCGATGGCACCGTGTCAGTGAACAGCGGCGCATTCGATTTCCAGGCGAGCGCTCAGCCCTTGATCCTGCCCGGTCCTAAGGAGGAAGCCGCGATCAGTAGCATGGTTGCCGGTCCGGCCTCACACCCAGAGGCGGCCGACGGTGCGACCACGATCACGGACGGCCATCCCACCGTGATGGATCAACTCGACGACAGCCGCGATGGGTTACCTGCCCTGATGGTCTGGAGCCCCGACAACCTGGTCTCTGGAATCGGCTGGGTCGGCGACGGCTGGGCCGTTCTGGGCACTGGCGACGATCCTGTCGCGCCGGGCTCACTCGCGGATTTACCGGCGAGCGTGGCCTCTGATGGGGGCAACCATTTGCTGGCTCTGCTGCCTGACCTGGTTTTGAATTCAGACGTTTGGCGCGTGCTCGATGCGGCCGGAAATGAGCAAGAGGCGGGGGTGAGTCCACCCACACAGGCGTCCGAGGACGGGCCAGGCGACTGGGTTATGCCCGACACGCCGATCGATATTGAACCGATCGATTCTGAGCCGCCTTACGAGACCGTGGATGCCAGCGGTTGGATGTAGCGGGATGCAGGCAAAGTCAGTCGCATTGAGCCAGTTGGTGGAGCGCTGGCGTTCGCTCTCAATCCGGAGGGGTATCTCCACGGCCGGAACCCACACAGTCGGTTCAGAGCGCGGGATGAAGCCAGCCCGGAGTCTCCGTTCCGACCAACGCATAATGGAGATTATGCGCCAAATGTCGGGCTTAATTATGCGAATATCAGGTCCGTTGAATTCCGAAAGCGGACACGCCACCGCATCAGTCTGAAATCTAGGAGACGTGCCGCCGAGAAGCCCATTAAACTGGGCAACCCTAGCAAGTTCGAGATTTAACCGCCATGGAAGTTTATCACTACATTAGCGCCAAATGGGGAATAGAAGCGCTTCGTCGGAAGCGGCTCAAATTGGCAACGCTTAACGATATGAATGATCCGTTCGAGTTGCGCCCCTACAACCTGAGCGAAAAGGAAATACGCAAATATTTCAACAGCCGACGGGACGTCGCGAATTCTCAAGTTGGATTTTTGTGTTTCTGCCCAACCTGGAAGAATGGAATAATGTGGAGCCATTACTCGGACCGACATCGAGGCATGGTTCTTGGCTTTCAAGTCTCCGAGGCCAGACTAGTCAAAATTCCATATATCGAAGATCGTTTGGACTTCATTGAAGAAAGCCGATGCGTCGCAGAAGGAACTAGCGACTTTCGAGCGATCCAATTCGCCAAACATCAGAGTTGGGCTTATGAACGAGAGCTCCGGTTGACCGTCGATATTATCGGTCGCTCATCGGAAGGCGGCCTCTACTTCTGCGATTTTAGTGACCATTTGAAGTTGAGTTCAGTCTATCTGGGCGAACGATTTTCCGGTTCACGGGATGAAATCCACGAATTATCCGTGTCTCAAGCCAACAAGATAGAGCCGATACAAACTCGCCTAGCGTTCAAGTCGTTCGAGGTCGTCAAACGACGGATGGGCTGATCCTGTGTGGCGCGGGCCCTTGATCGTGGCCAGAGTTCGCAAGATCCCGGAAGCGGACCTACGCAGAATGGCGTGTGTGGGCCCGCCCAGACATCAATTCTTCAAGCCGCTTCCGCTGTTCCAGCTGATGATCCAACTCTTTGCGGTCAAGCCGATAAGTGACTGGGCGTCCAGAGCGATCGGCGATCACCAGCCCTCTATTGTCCAACTGGCGGAGTCGGCCGCTCGCGGTTTGACCGTTTTCGTCGGTGATCGTCCCCAGTTCCCTGGCAGTGATAGGTCGGTCATAGGACTTGAGTAGCTCCGTTGTCTGCCAGCTCCGCTCACAGGCCTTACGCCGGTTTTCCATACGGGCGCGGAACAGTTCGGGATCTGTGGGCGGTCCATATTCTTCAGTTAACGCCTCAATTCGAGAAATCATCTCGACTAGCCCGTAGTCTGCGCAAACTCTGTCGACGCGCCAGCTCTCAAGCGGCCAGTCGAATTCCAGGACGCCGGCCTCTTCGTCCAAGCCGCCGGTCCAATCGATGAGAATCTCGTACGGCGCCAATCTCGCTTCGAGGTCAATGTCTCCACACTCTTTGCGCAGCTCGTCCACCCATTCCGGGATCCGTCCGAGGATCTCACAGTAGGCCGATAGCTCCGCAAAGATATCTTGCATCTGGCTCGCGCGCTCGGCCCGCGCCCGCGCTTGGCCAATCGCCCGCCCGACATCCGTAGACATCACACGGCTCAGAATCTCGTTCGTGAGGCTCCCCTCCTCGCCTTCGCTGTGATCCAATGCCTGATCGACATCAATGTCCTCGATGTCGATCATCGCCGCTGCAGCGCGATAGAGATACGAGCCCGCCAATGCATGGGACAGGCCCAACTCGTCGATCAGCTCGGTTAAACACCGATTTATGGCGTTCTCGACTCGTTGCTCAAAGCCGTCACCGCGTTCCTCCGGAACGATGATCTCAATTGTCGTCTTTTCCATAGCGCCTTGATCGTCCATAACTTCAGCTCGAGGTTAGGGTAGCCCACTCCACATTTCGACCAGCGCATCCGTCGCGCTTGACCCAGTCCCCAAATCCGCGCCGCCCCAATCTCAAGTTTGCTCTAGCGCTAGCTGTGACATAGACAACGGGCCTACTGGGGCAGCTCTCTGGGAGTTCCCAGGCTGTATCAGGGCAGGATAGGATACTTGGTCATGACTACTACTTCTACCCACTGATCTAGAGCAGAATGGCTTCCGCCCCCTCTTCATAGCGCGGCGCTTTCCCAAGCTGCTTCCGCCGGTTCTTAGCGATGTCAGCGAATGCTCTCAGCTCCCGGATGTCGTGTTCAATGCGATCTGAATCGGGCAGATCGGGCGGAATATCGGGCGCTGGATCATGTCCGGAATAGTGTGAGCACCGCTTCATGCCTTCGAATATCACCGGATAGTCAGTAGCGGGATCATAGCAGGCCTCCTCCAAGCGCTGGGTCATAACCTCGGGGCGGAAACGCTGAACAGCATTATTGAAGAGAATTTCCTCGATAATGCGCTCCCAAGTCTCGCGCATCGTGGCGTATAGCCCGATCAATGCCGGGCGGAAATCTTGGTCGGTATGATCATATGCGCCGTCCGCAAGCGTCCTGAATTCCTGTTCAATCTCTTGGAGACGTTCCGACACGCCTTTCATCTGCCCAGGCTTTTTATCGTGTTCGATCACACCGAAGCGGTCGTTGCCTACACTGCGCATCCATTCTCTGTGCCGGCCAACCCCGGCACGCCGGGCTTCGCTCCAGAGCATATAGTGGAACACGATATTGTGCGTGAACACGATGACCTGGCGCCCTTTGGCGGCCTCCTCGGCAAGGCGTTCGGCCACCGCCTGCATGCGGTTGTGGTCGAGGGAGGAGACGGGGTCATCGACAATAATGCCGTGATTAGCGCCGATCTCGCCGAGCTCGGCTAGAAAACAGGCGAGCGCGAGCGCACGCTGCTCGCCCTCACTCAGCACGTCACTATTGTTGGCGATGCGCTGCCGGGCGGTGAGCGCGATTTCGACGATACTGTCGGCACCATCGCCGCGATCAGCGAGATTCAGCGGGATGTGGGTGAGTCCCAGCGCATTGAGCTCTTTGTCTAGCGCCGTTTTCAATGTCGGCGTCAGGATTTCGCGGCGACGGTCCGTGATGCGACGAGTAATCGCGCGTGAGCCGCACTGGTCGCGACAGGCGACAAGCCGCTTACGCTCTTCAAGGCGGTTGCGCCTCTCGACGACAATCTCGATCTGTTCGCTCAGCCGCTTCTCGTCACTGAGCTCTGCATGGCGCGCGCGTAGTTGGGCCAAGACCTGCGGGTTGCGCTCCGCGTTTTCGAGTTCAGCAATCTCGGCGTCAAGCTGCTTGAATTCCTCGTCAAGTAGGGAGGCCGGGGAGTCGGGCAGAGGATCGAGGGCATTGAGAGCCTCATAGTGGCCCTGGCCTAAAGCGCCCTTGACCGCTTCAAGCCGCTCGCCCGCCTTTGCCAAGTAGACGGCGACCGTCGCCGTGTTTTCCTTCCGCGCTTTGGTCAGAGCGGCATAGCCGGCGAGCAAGGTCTCGATTTCTCGGCGGCGCTTCACCCGGTACGCATTGAGTTCATCTTGGTGTTCAGCGAAGGTCCGCGCCGCGGTGACGCTCTCTTCGGCGGCCCGCCCGGCTATAAAGTTATCGAAGGCAGCCATACGCGCGGCCGCGGTCTCACCTAGTTCCTGATGGCATAAGACGCACAGCCCGCCGCTGGCGAGTTGCGGCGGCGGGGCATCCGGAAATACGCTTGCCGCGAACTCCCGTGCGTAGACGAGCATCTGGCGCCAGGTGTCCGAGCCGAGGTCGGAAATGGGCTGGTCGCCGAAGAGGTCGTGCGCGGCTGCTTCGGCGGCCCAACTCTTGACGTCAGCCTCCTGCTGTTTTTGCCGGATGGCTGCGATGGCGGGATCGGCGAGAACCTCCTCGATTGACGCGATATCTTCATTGACCGTATCGAGCGCCTGCTTCGCCTCCTTCCGCAGACGCATCATGACCTGCGGATCGCGGTTGAGCTGTTCGGCAGCGGTCTCTAGCTCGGATTGCTTGCCTTGTGGCCAAGTGCCGAGCGCACGCAGGTCATGTTCGCTCGGCAGATCGGCAAGCGCGGTATCCGGCACGAGCCTGGCGAGGGCCGCTTGAACGGGCGTGCCTTGATTGTATCCTTCAGGAAGTGGAGCGTTCATGGCCGCGTCGGCAGCGTCCAGACGTCCCTTGAACCCGGTCTCAAGTGCTCGGCAAGCGAGCCCGAGCTTGTTCATGAGATCGAGTTCATAAGGAAGAAACTCGATCTTTCGCTCCTTATCGACATAGACACGAGCCGCCGCAGTATCGAAGACTGAAATGCGGGACAGCTCGCGCGGTGGATCCAGATCGTCAGACCAAACCCGCTCTTCCTTGGGCTCGGCAACGTCCCCGACCCGGAAAGCGACAGCTACTTTGGCCGGGCCAACGGCCTCCCGTTCATATACGTTGGCGCGCAGCTTGACGGAACTCAGGGAGCGGCAGATCTGCTTCGCGATCCGGCAATAGCCGCTCTTGCCGGACGCGTTTGCACCATAGATCAGGGTTATTCCATTCACGGCAAAACGCAGCGGGGGCTGATCCGGTGCAAGCCGGTCGACGTGCTGCACCGGGCCTAATGAGGCAAGTACGGTTTTGGCTTCGTTTCCGGCAGCATCACCGAGATGCTCGGTAGTCAGCGGCACAGCATCCGGTACATTTTCCGCAGGTAGTCCAGCATCCCGTTCAATCTGACGACGTAACTCCGAGAGATCGTCGTCCGTGAGTTCGCTGTGGAGAGCAAGTCTGCGCAACGTATCTTGCTGCCACGACGGGCGTCCAGCGCTCCAATGGAGAAGCTCATCATAGGCCATAGACGATCTCTTCGCTCGAGTTGATTCTCTTCGCAAAGTTAGCACGGATGACGTGTTAAAGTTGCATGCGATAGACTTATGGCTTGTCGTAGTCGTGAGATGATTTCGGCGCAATGTCCGCTCCTGCGTTCCTGACCGGGAGATCCCGAAAGCGGACCTACACCATCACCGCCATAGTGATAATTTCGGGAGAAGTCTTGGAACCCTTGAATGGGTTAAGCACCGGTGGAAGCCACGAAGCCGCCGTGCCAGCCTCAAAACCAAGTTCCTCTCACACTGCCATCCGGGCGGCGTAGGTTGCAGTCGGTCACCCAGACTGCTTGCGAACGGGCGACCGGGCGCTCATCGCCGCCGCCGTGGTGAACGCGCGCGTCGCGGGATACGACGACGAAGATGAGAAAGCGGCCGCTCGAACCGTCGGTCAATCTCGATCAGCGTCTCACGGGCGCCATAGGCATTCACCTCGACCAGGCGCTCGAAAACATCCATTCCGACCCGTCGCGACGGCCCGCCGAGACGATGCAGCGTTAGAGCGACGTCAGTTAGTTCAGGGGCGAGCATTGCCATGCCGCTCGCCATATCGGTCAGCTCGGCCTTCCAGCCATCGGCAAGTCGGAGCGCGATCGCGCCAATCGGATCGGCGGCATGGGGAAGCAGGCCTTGCATCGCTTCCACGATGAATGTGCCCCGATCTCTTGAGATGTCTGCGGGGGTCGCTGCAAACGCGCACATCAGGTTTAGTGTCGGTCGGTCCGGCCTGAATTCGCCTGCCATTCGGAACACATCCATTGCGGCAAGGATCTCTTCGTCGGTCGCGTCCGCTGCGACACCCACGAGGAGTTCCGAAGCCTTAGCGCAATGCGCGGACTCGGAGAATAGGTTGGCGCCGGCGTACGCGATACCGATCCGCACGATTGGGTCGTGTGCCGCCAGTGCCTCTGCTAGCGCATCGGATGCCCAGTGTGCCTCGGAATTCGTGAGAGCCATGAGCGCTATGAGTTCTCCGTAGCTCTGTCGCAACTTTGCAGACTTCGAGGTTCGCCACCCCGCTGTAATGTCTCGGACAAACTCATTGTCCCACCTTTGCGCGTGAGCAAGAAGGAGGATTGCGTCGGTCGTCTCAACGAGATCTGGTATCTCGTCGAATACAGTGCGCAGGAAAGTGGAGACGGGTTCGGGACGATTGCCGCCCGCGTGGGCCAAGCTCCGGAATATAGCCTGCCAGGTCTTACGGTCTTTGTTTCGGACCAAGTGGTTGGTCAGGATGATCACCAGGCGGTCACGTCCCTCGAAGCCTTGATGGAGGAGCGCTTTGGTCAAAGCGGCAAGAATCGGATATGCGCCGTGCGGAAGGAAGGAAATCCCGCCATACCCCCAAAGAACACTTCCGCGCGGCTCCTTTGCCGACGCGGTCTTTCCTTCGCCGATCTGTTCGTCGTCTCTGCTATCGTGAATAATACCGTTGTCGGTGCCGACCATCGCGAGCCACCGTTCGAGCATGGCAAGAATCGGTTCGGAAAGCGGGGCTTCCTTATCCGAAAGCCGTTGGATGGCGTGAGCCACGCTGCCCATGTATTCGTCCGACCGGAAACCCTTCGCATCAAGCTCAAGGATCATTGTTTCCAGCTTGACGCGATCGACCCCAGCCCCCGCCATGGCATCAAGTGCGTAGCCGGCGGCTCGTTCCTGCTCGGTAGGGCGGAAGCTCTTCATGAGGTCCAGCGCGCGCTCCGGCCGCTGCTTGGCGAATTCGGAAAAGGCCCTAGACAACTGAACATTGCCGCCCTTCATCCACTTGGTCGGGTGGTCCCAATCCGTGTCGTCCGGCACTTCTTGAAACGCCTTCAGCACATGCTGCGGCTTCGCTTTCAGCATGGCCTCGGTGCTCATGGGCGAACCGATGGTTTGAACACCCGAGTACTGGACGCCCGGGTCGAGTTCACCGCTCAAAGCCCGCTGCTCGGTTTCTAGGAGTGTCCGCGTTCTCGGGCTGGTCCGTTCCGTGGGGAGCAAACTCATCAAGTGCCGACGCAGCTTGCGGAAGTGCTTCTTGAAGGCGCGCCGCTTATTGACATCGTGGGCGGCCCAAGCCGGAAGGTCGGGTTCGTAGGCGTGGAGGGCGTCCTCAAACTCACGCAATTCTTCACTCGTCCAGTATGGCGACACAGCGCTCACAAGCGCACTGCTGGATCGTCGAGGCCGCTGTGAATCGCCCAGTTCGAACCGCCTTCGATCGGCGAGGAGCCAAGCGTGACTGAACGATGCCGCGTCCGCGCCGATCAGGCGCAACGTGTTTGCGATTAGCGACTGCACGGGCGCAAACGCAATCACGGATTTCTCCCTGGCCCACTCAAGGAAGCCGGGGACATCATCCGCAGCGACGGCTTCGACTGCGATCCGAAGCGCGCCCACTATATCGCCCTCGCCGAGGATAATGTCGGGACCACCATCGTCGAAATCGAACGCGACTGCATGACTGTCAGCGTACCTGTCTGGCCGGTCGCCGTAGTGCGTCGCAAGATCATGGAACAGCCGCTCATAAAAGGGCCACAGCGTCCGCAGAAATACGGATGGGCTGTGCGTGGCAAGATCGGGGACCGAATGCCAATCGCCACTCTTGAGTAGCTTCTCGTATGGTATAGTCGGCGCATATTCAGCGTGCCAAGCGGCGTACTCGGGATACGGCGTATCCTCTGGCGGTTTCGGTTTACCTCTCCACGCTTCCGCGCGCGCGAGTTCTTTTTCAAGCGCGATCAGCGCAATCCGCGCGGCCGCTTGCGCATCCTCCGCCGCGACCGACATGACGAGGTCGTTGACCAACAGCGGCGAGACATCGGTACGCGACAACACCAGCTTCGCTAGACGATCGTGCTCCGCAGACCAGGATTTCGAAATTCCGAGAAGCGACCAGAGTTGATCATCGTGGCCGGCGACCGGAGCCCAATGGTCGTCGATAAGCTTGAGCACGACATCCTGCGACGCCTCCCAAATCGGCACGAGGAGCCGATATGCGTTCCACGCGTCCTCCCTGCTGCCGACCATCAGGCCGGTGATGAATCCCTGCAGTTGATCGAACCAGCCACGGCTGCCAATCATCGCATTGATGGCGACCATGTGAGACGAAGGTTCATGCAACGCTTCGACGAAGAACGTGACCTCCTTATCGAGGGGGGAGGCCTGACTACCGATGAACTCGACCAAAAGCATCTTAAGATGAGGTCTCAAGCGCGCCGACCACAGTGAGACCAATTCTCGCTCATACGAAGCAACTTCGGCGCCTCGCAGATAGGTAAGTGCTGACCACAGCTTCGGTCGAATGAAGAGCGACTCCTGCCGCTGAACGATGTAGGTGGTGAGCCCATCGCGCATACCCACGAATGTACGCGCGAGAACGTAGTCGAAAACGGTTTGGTGACTGAAGCCGACGCCCAAGCCATTCTCCGAGCGGACTAGGATGTCAAACCGCTCCAGCGCTACGATCTTTGCTGTCTCTCGGTCGAACCGCGAGGTCGCAAGCCAAAGAGCCTCCTCCTCCGCCATCGTGAAGGCAATGCTCGACGCAAAAGCGAGAAGTTCGTCGGAGTCTGGGTCCATAAGACGCCATGTCTGCCATAGGCCTTCCAGCATTGCTTGGTAGGTGGGATACGCATCGACGTTGCCGTCGGCGTCGCGGATTTTCAGGTACGTCTTTAGAGCCTGCGGAGCACGAATGATGTCGCGGGCGTCCTCGGGCCATTGCTCCGCATTGACGCCACGCTGCGACAGAACGTCAGCCACAGACGACCACGGCGGCAGCTGCAATTGGAGCGCCTCCGCAGGCAGTGATTTCAATCGAGCGTCGTGATTGTACTCGAAGGTGCGTGCCGACAGCACCACGTGCACGTTCGGAGCTCCGCCTACTCGCCGCACGAGGTTCAAAACGGCGTTCAGCCGGCCGGTCTTGAGGTCGATCTGACTCGCTAGAGCATCCAACTGGTCGATTGCCAGAACGGTTGGGCCGAGCACGGCAGACGCCATGATCGCGTCGCCCGGAAGAACATCAAGGCCCAGATCGACCTTCAAATCCTCTTCCGACTGAACCGTTGTCGACAAGAGATCCGCTTTGATGGCGAGCACCGGCACGTCGTCGCCCTCAAGCTGGGCGGTAAACGCGGATAGGAGTGCTGTCTTGCCGGAGCCTGGCTCGCCCAGAAGGACCGTCACCGACCCGTCGCCGGGTTTGACGAGAGCGAGAAGCTCGCCGAGCTCTGGCCGTTCAAGCCAAGTGCCGTCCGGCAGTGTGCGGTCCCACGCGAGCAGCTCGCGCGAGGCGGACTTGAATTGGTCTCTCGCAGTAACGGCTGCGTCGAGTTGGTCAAGACGACCGACGCCTCGGAAGCGCGCCTTCAGATCACCATGAAGCGCCGTCGTGAGAGAGCCACTTGAAAGTTTCTCAGCGGCCTTTTCGTTGATTTCTACGATCACGCGCGCCGACCCTGGCCGAACGTCACCAATGGTCAAGGTCGTGTCGCCGGTGAGGTTGATCAGGACCGCTTTGAGCTCTTCTAGTTTTGTGGCATCGAAGTCGGCGGGGAGACCATCGAAGTTGACGACGATGCTGGTCTTCGGTCCTCCAGAAGGAGGTGGTTCTGTTCCCACGGCCGGGCCTGGCGCGACGTCGGGTAGATTGCTCGGTTGATCTGCGCCGCGTTCGCCGGCCATACTGCGGATCGAGAGAATTTTCATCGCCATCGCAGCCGCGTGGGCCGCTGCGATGGGTTGGAAAGCGGCGTCCTCAATCGGGTCCTTGCCATTGCATCGGTCCGAGATTCCTCGGACGATGATGGCAGGAGTGTTCTCGAGCTGCGCCGCCTTCATCGCGCCCCATCCCTCCATTTCGACGGCGGCCGCGTCGCTCAAGCCTTCACGTATGCGCTTGTAGAGGGCGCCGTTGGCCGTACTCAGCACAACCTCGGCGGATGCGACGGGCTTGACGTAGCCTTCAGGCGGATAAGCACACGGTGGCGGGTACTGTGCGGGGGCCGGCAAAGTGTACCGAAGAGGTGATTGTATAAGATCGACCCAATCGCCGTCGACTACCGCCTTCTTGCCCGCCGAAAGGAGAACTGGGCTTGAATCGCCGCTGTGAGGGCGCGACTGGAAGCCAGCGTCCGCCTCCTTCCCAGAATGCGCGTTGTACGCCAGCTCCGCAACGACCACGCTGCCGATCTCGATGTCTAGCTTGAGTGACCCGGCGACGCCAACGACCAGCTGCGCTTGGAAACTCCCTCCAAAGTCCGAGTGTGCTTTCTGTGCTGACGTCCCGGCTTCGACGTTGCCTGGGGATGGATTTGCAACGACGACCGCCCAGTCGCCCGCCGGATCGGCAAACCGTCCGACTTCGTACAGAATGCCTTTGGGCCCAATGATGGTCTCGCGGTCCTTCAGATGGACGTAGACTGCCCGAGCTTCGGCGGGAATTATCACCAGGATCAGCGCGCGAGGAAGACGGCCAAACGAGCCTTTCATCACTTCCTCTGCCGTAAGGTATCCCATACGTTCTCCTGATACCTGCGGCCTATGGGGCGGTCGTTTTCGAAACCGTATCAGAGCAGAAGGACGCTAGCCACCTCAAGGTGTACCTTGCTTGCGCGCTTCTCGATGCGAGGGGTAGGTGCTGGCGTCACTCCAATGTCCGCTTCTGCGCCAAAGCGGACACCGTCCTCCCTCAATCCCCCACCACCCACCACTCCGGCCATTTCACCCTCCACGGCGTGCGCGTCGCTGCCATCACCGTCCGCTGTTCCTCGACCGTCAGCGGCTCGCCGCCCCGCCGTACCAGCGCCGCCTCCACGATCCAGGGCTCCAGCAGCACGCGGGCCTTGTCGGTGAAGGCGCAGAGCTTCTTGCCCATGCGCAGGTGCTGCAGCGCGCCGGCAACGCTTCCGGGTTTGACGAAGGAGAAGACGATCTGCTTGATCGCCGCCGCGTCGGGCGCAGGGCGGGCTGATTTTGCGGCCTCGATGGTGGTGAGCATGTCGCGCATCGCGGCGGCATCGCCAGCCAGGGCGTCCTTCATCAGCTTGAGCAGGAAGGCCTCGGCGGCGGTGATGCGCTTGGTCTGACCGTTTTCGGTCACGGTGACGGTCTGGCCGAGGACGCTCTCATAGGGCAGCTGCCCGGCCTTGCCCCTCGGCCGGCCCCGGGGATTGCCGCTCCGGCCCTTGGCGAACCGGGTGGCCGCTGGTGGGCGGCGATAGCCGACCGAGCCTTCGTCTGTGGGCGCTCCGCCCGTCATTGATCGCCCTCTCGTGGCCAGCGGATGTGCGCGGGTTTGTGGGTGCAGCGATTGATGTCGGCTATTTGCTTTGGCTCCAGAACCGATCCGCCGCGACGCCGGCCCAGAGCGGCCTGAACCGCCCAGGGCTCCAGCAGGAGGCGGTCGCCGCCATCGGATTTCATATAGCTGGACGGGTTTTCCCAGGCGGGGTCGTGGAGCACGATGCCCAGGATCAGCATCGCCGCATTGGGCTCGAACGGGTCTGCGTGCTCAATCTTCCAGGGCAATGGGGCGCCGATGGTCTTGGCCCGTGCGCCACGCCTGGCGCGCACCGCCTCGCGCCGGGCGATCATTGCCATGATCTTGCGTCGGGCCGGTCGATTGCCAGCCAGGGCGTCCTGCAATGTCTTGTGGAGCAGGGCCTCCTCAACATCGACCTCGCGTGCCTCGCCGCCAGCCTGGATGGTCAGCGTGCGATCGAACACGATGTCGAAGGGCGAGCCGGACGCTGGCGCCGCCTTGATCTTGCGCGGGCGACCAGCGGGATTGCCGCTCTGGCCCTTCTTGAACCGGCTGTGCTTTGGCGGATCGGACCGGCCTGGCGTCTGGCTCATGAGGCTGGCTCCAGCTCGGACCTTGTCTCCAGAACCGGTGTTCGCCCGGTCATCTGGCACCAGCGCTCGATCGCCACATCGACATAGGCCGGGTCGATCTCGACACCGCAGAACCGGCGCCCCGTGCGCTCGCAGGCGATCAGCGTCGTACCGGATCCCAGGAAAATATCGAGCACCCGGTCGCCTTGCCGGGTCACGTCCTTGATCGCGTCCGCCACCATGCCGGCTGGCTTGACCGTTGGATGCAAGGCGAGGTCTTCACGCCGGCTGCCCGCCATCGAGTTGACCGACGCATAATCCCAGACATTGGTGCGGTTGCGGCCATGCTTGCCCAGCTCGACGGCATTGATGTGAGGCGCCGTGCCAACCCTGTAGACGAAGACCAGCTCATGCTTGGAGCGATAGAGCGAGCCCATTCCGGCATTGGACTTGTTCCAGACGCACAGATTGAGGAGATCGCCATAGACGGTGCGGCCCACGACAGAGACATCATCCATATGGCGCCAGTCCATGCACACGAAATGCACAGCGCCGTCGCGCGAGACCTGGGCGCAGGCGCCCAGCGTCTCGGTCAGGAAGTCCCGGAACTGGGTCTCGTCCATCTCGCCGGATGCCATCGCGAACTCACGGTGGCGGCCCTTGGCATTGGCAAAGCCGTTGATGGCAACATTATAGGGCGGATCGAGAAAGGCCGCATCGACCTGGACGCCATCGCCGACCACGCGACGGAGGAAGTCGAGATCGCGCCCGTCCCCGCAGCCGATCCGATGCTCGCCAAGAATCCAGATATCGCCGGGCCGTGTGCGCGGCGTTTGCGGGATTGCCGGGATGATCTCGTCATCGGGATCGCCGCCATCATCGAGCACCACATCGATCTCACCGGTGGAGAACCCGGTCAGGCTCAGGTCCAGATCGATCTCCAGCGCGGAGAGGTCCTGCAGCTCCACTTTGAGGAGATCAAGATCCCAGCCGGCATTGAGGGCGATCTTGTTATCCGCCAGCCGCAAGGCCCGCTTCTGGCCATCGCTGAGCCCGGCGAGCGTGATGGTCGGTGCCTCGGCAAGACCAAGCGCCTTGGCCGCCATCAACCGGCCGTGACCGGCGATGATCACCAACTCTTCATCGAGGAGTATCGGATTGGCAAAGCCGAAGGCCGTCATCGAGGCGGTGATCTGCTCGACCTGGCGTTTGGGGTGGGTGCGCGCATTGCGTGGGTCGGGGCGCAGGGTGTCGAGCGGGCGATAGGTGATGGAGAGCGGGGGGCGGTCCAGCAGCGTGTCGGTCATGGGCGAATCTCGATTGCGAACAAAGGGGGGCTAAACATGGGGCGTATCGGGAACAGGTTGTAGTATACTCAACCTCAAAGCACAAGATGTAGCATTTCCCCTGGACTGGGCGGGCTCTCGGAGCGTTGCTGTCGGTGCGCCCGAACCCCTCCGGGCTCTTCTAGGTAGCGGCGGGATTTCTTCGCCGCCTAACCGATGGAGAGACCCATGACGCAGTCCAAATCCACGCCAGCCAAGCGCAAGCCGCCAAACAAGCCAGCGCCTACACCACCCCCCGCCAGCCCGAAGCCGCCAACCAAGCTGGCCACGGTCATCGAGCTGGTCTCGCGAGCCCAAGGCGCGAGCCTGGCCGAACTGCAGGCCGCGACCGGATGGCAGGCCCACTCGGTCCGCGGCGCTCTGGCCGGAGCCCTGCGCAAGAAGGGGCATGTCATCACCTCAACGGTCGAGGATGGCGTGCGCCGCTACCGGATCGAGACGCCGGCATGAGCGCGCCTTGTGTGGAAGACGATATCGCAGCCCTCGGCGACCTCGATCTGGAGGACCTGCGCACGGCATGGCGGCATCGATTCGGCGAGCCGCCGCCGCTGCGCTCAGTGGAGCTGCTGGCGCTCCTGCTCGCCTGGCGGATTCAGGCCTGCCAACAGGGCGGGCTGGATGCGGGCAGCCGGGCGGTCCTCAAGCGCAGCGGCCCGGTCAAGGCGGAAGGCCTCGATATCGGGGTCGGTGCGGTCCTGCGCCGGGAGTGGAAGGGACGTGTCGTCGAAGTCCTCGTCGAGGCGGACGGGTTTCGGTGGGAGGGGGAGAGCTATGCCAGCCTGTCTGCCGCTGCGAGCGCCATCGCGGGATCGCGCTGGAATGGGCCACGCTTCTTCGGGCTCCGGCCAGCGGCGCGTGCGTCATGACCCGGCCCGCGATCAGGCGCTGCGCGATCTACACGCGCAAGAGCTCGGAGGAGGGTCTCGATCAGGCCTTCAATAGTCTCGATGCCCAGCGCGAGGCCTGCGCGGCTTACATTCAGAGTCAGGCCGGCGAGGGTTGGCGACCGCTGCCGGGCCTATATGATGATGGCGGCATCTCCGGTGCCACCATGGAGCGACCCGGCCTGCAAAACCTGCTCGCCGAGATCCGCAGCGGCCAGGTTGATGTCGTGGTCGTCTACAAGATTGATCGGCTGACCCGCTCGCTGGCCGATTTTGCCCGGATGGTGGAAGTGTTCGATACCTATCAGGTGAGCTTTGTTTCGGTGACTCAGGCCTTCAACACCACATCCAGCATGGGGCGGCTCACCCTCAATGTCCTGCTCTCCTTTGCCCAGTTCGAGCGCGAGGTCACCGGCGAGCGCATCCGTGACAAGATCGCCGCCTCCAAGGCCAAGGGCATGTGGATGGGCGGCACTTTGCCGCTGGGCTATGATCTGCCCGCAGCCGGATCGCGCGCGCTGCGGGTCAACGCCGCCGAGGCGCACTGCGTGCGCCAGATCTTCGAGCGTTATCTGGCCCTGGGCTCGGTCCACAAGCTGGAGGCCGAGTTGGCGCAGGCCGGCATCCGTTCCAAGCAACGCATCACCGCCAAGGGACGCGCCATTGGCGGCAAGACCTTCAGTCGCGGGGCGCTGTTTCACCTTCTGCGCAACAAGACCTATGTCGGCCTCATCGTTCACAAGGATGCCGTCCATCCTGGCCAGCATTCAGAGATCATCGAACCCGCGCTGTTCGAGGCGGTGCAGGCCCGCCTCAGCGCCAATGCCCGGCGCACCAGCGCGGCCGCCCAGACCCGTACCTGGCTCGCCCTCACCGGGCGCATCTTCGATGCTGATGGCGATCCCATGTCGCCCACCACGGCGCGTGGCTCCAAGGGCAAGCTCTATCGCTACTACGTCTCGGCGCCGCTGCAACAGGGCCGACCGCGCCAACCATCCGATACCGGCCTGCGCCGCGTGGCCGCGACGCAGATCGAGGCCCGGCTGGCCGGTGTGATCAACAGACTGACCGGGGAGGAGCATGCCGCACCGCTCGCCCTGATCCGGCGCATCGAGGTCCATGCCGATCACGTGCGGATTCGCCTGCCGGCAGATCGCCTGACAAGCGTCCGCGAGCGGCTGGCCGAGGGTGAGGCTGTTGGCAGAGTGGAGGGGGATCGGACCTGCCGCCAGCTGATCATTCCGATGCGGCTCAAGCCGCAGAGCGGACGCAGCTGGATCGAGCGGGTGTCGGACAGCCCGAGGCAGCCGGACCCTGGCTTGGTCAGTGCGCTGCGCCAAGCCCATGCGATGATGACACGGGATGCACGCGGCCTGCCGACACTTCTCAGCGCCCCGGCCGGACCCTATCGCCGCAAGCTGATCCGGCTCGCCCTGCTGGCGCCCGACATCCAGAAGCAGATACTCGACGGTCGCCAACCCCATGGCCTGACCGTCACCCAGCTCATCGCCTGCGATCTGCCCCTCAGCTGGCCAGCCCAGCGCGCGATGATCCAGGCGCTGGCGACGAACACCGCAAAATCATAGGGAATCGCCGGATCGAGCCTCACCCTGTTGTCGCGGAACTCGCACCCTGTTACTGGCGAAAACGGACCCTGTTCCGCGCTTGAAACAGCCTGTTCTGCGCAATAACAGGAACGTGGATTTTACGCTGGCAAGGTGCTGATTTTGCGCGAAAAATCTGAATGGCCGCGGCGGCGATGCCCGCGAAACCCCTGTTTTTGGGCCGGAAATTGAAAAATTTCCCTGTTAATCGCCCATAACAGGCAAACTCACCCATGTCGGCG
>TARA_R110000868_G_scaffold143173_2_pt1 | contig 17245 bp, 13 predicted proteins | sample TARA_R110000868 | Tara Oceans TARA_R110000868 (sample SAMEA4397489) | marine metagenome | biome: Polar Biome; feature: [SRF] surface water layer (ENVO:00010504); material: water (ENVO:00002006), including particulate matter (ENVO:01000060) such as... | depth 5 m | reverse complement strand
GCTTCCCGGCATTCTGCCCTCAGCAAGTTTCGGGCCACGCCCGGCAACGCGGCTGTGGGGGCTATCCGAAGTGATCGGTCAGAGGCTTGAGGTACGGCAGGGCCAGGGGCTGGTCATCACGCCCCAGCTGCAGCAGGCGATCAAGCTGCTGCAGCTGTCGAACCAGGAGCTCGACGCCTTCGTCGAGGCCGAGATCGAGCGCAATCCCCTGCTGCAGCGCGAGGAGGCCGAGGCCGACGCGCCCGACGCGCCGGCCGAGACCGTGGTCGCGGACGGGGCCGAGCTGAGTTTCGAGGACGGCCGCGCCCAGGACGGCGAACGCACGCTGGATGCCCGCGAGGACGACGTCTATGGCGACGCCACCCAGGGCGAGCGCGCCACCGACCGCATGGCCGACGACGCCCAGCCGGGTCTGTCCGACTGGTCCCGCGCCGGCAAGGGCGGCTCGATCGCCGACGGCGAGGGCGGGGAACGTCCCGACCGCCGGGAACTGACCCTGTGGGAGCATTTGCAGGCCCAGGCCTCATCGGCCGGATTCGACACCACCGATCACGCGATCGCCCTGGCCCTGATCGACGGGGTCGACGAGGGCGGCTATCTGCGCGCCGATCTGGACGAGATCGCCGAACGACTGGGCTGCGGTGCCGAGCGTATCGAGACCGTGCTGGTCCTGTGTCAGGGCTTCGAGCCGACCGGGGTGATGGCGCGCTCGGTTCCGGAGTGTCTGAAGCTGCAGCTGGTCGAGCGCAACCGCTTTGATCCGGCGATGGGGGCCCTGCTCGACAACCTCCAGCTCCTGGCCCGTCACGACCTGTCGGCCCTGCGCAAGGCCTGTGGCGTCGACGCCGAGGACATGGCCGAGATGATCGCCGAGCTGAAGGCGCTGACGCCGCGCCCCGGAGCCGGATTCGGCGGCGATCCGGCCCAGACGGTGATCCCCGATGTCCATGTCCGGCCCGATCCGGCCGGTGGCTGGCGGGTGGAACTGAATGCCGACAGCCTGCCGCGTCTGCTGATGGACAAGCGCTACCACGGGGTGGTCGCCGCCGGTGCCCGCTCGGACACGGAGAAGGCCTTCGTCGCCGACTGCGCCGCCCAGGCCAGCTGGCTGGTCAAGTCGCTGGACCAGCGGGCCCGGACCATCCTCAAGGTCTCGTCCGAGATCGTGCGCCAGCAGGACGCCTTCCTGGCCTTCGGGGTCGAATTCCTGCGCCCGTTGAACCTGAAGACGGTGGCCGAGGCGATCGGCATGCACGAATCGACGGTCAGCCGGGTCACCTCGAACAAATATGTCTCGACCCCCCGCGGCGTGTTCGAGCTGAAATTCTTCTTCACCGCCGCCATCCAGTCGTCGGACGGCGGGGCCCTGCACTCGGCCGAGGCCGTGCGTCACCGCATCAAGGCGATGATCGACGCCGAGAGCCGGGACGGCGACATCCTGTCCGATGATCGCATCGTCGAGATTCTCAGCGAGGCCGGAATCGACATCGCCCGGCGCACCGTCGCCAAATACCGCGAGGCCCTGCGAATCCCCTCGTCGGTCGAGCGCAAGCGGATGCTCAGGACCGGCTGACCGCCGCCGTCGCGACCTTCGCCCCGGTCGCACCGGCCGGTCGTCGAATTCCCCGGCCGGTCGCCAATTCGCGTCGTCGAATTCCGCCGGCGAATTGCCACCGTCACCACAAAATTGTGATCGCCGTTGACACCTATCGCGGACCGCCGCGTTGTAGGGGCATGCAGGTACAGGTTAGCGGCAAACACGTAGATGTCGGCGAAGCGTTAGGCTCGCGCATCACCCTCGAACTCCAGGATGGAGTTGGCAAATATTTCGAACGCGGCGGCTCAAAGGCCGAGGTTGTGGTGTCCAAGGACGGCTACGGCTTCAAGGTCGATTGCTGGGTCCGTCTCGCGTCCGGGGAGGTCATTATCACCTCGGGCCAGGGCGGCGACGCCCAGGCGGCTTTCACGGACAGTCTCGAAAAGCTCGAGAAGCGGGTGCGGCGATACAAGCGTCGTCTGAAGAACCATCATGCGGGCCCCAAGGGGCTGTCGCCCGAGAAGTCAGAAAACGCGGCCCGCGAGGTGGCGTCCATGACGGTATTCCGCGATCCGGACTCGGTCGAGGATGAGGAGTTCGGCGACTCCAGCCAGGCGGATGAACCGCCCCCTGTGGGCATGGTCATCGCCGAAACCGAGGCCGAAATTCGCACGTTGACGGTGGGTCGGGCCGTTCTGGAACTGGACATGACCGGCTATCCGGTCGTGCTGTTCCGCAACGCCGCGCACGGCGGCCTGTCGGTGGTCTATCGCCGTCCGGACGGCAATGTCGGCTGGATCGATCCGGAGCGGACGCGGGCGGTCAATGGACACCGTTCTGTAAACGGTTAGGGATCATAGTACTTTCCCTTGGGGGGCAGAGCGTCTAAACGGCGCCCGCCCTCCGGGGAAATGGATTGCGTAAGAGTCGGGGTTTCGATGGATATCGGTGAGTTGCTTGCCCGGGACGGTGTCGTCTTGCGCAGCGGTGCGTCGTCGAAGCGACAGGCCCTGCACGTGGTGGCCGAGGCGGCCGCCGCGGCCCTCGGTCTGCCCGAGACGCGGGTGATGGAGGCCCTGCTCGAGCGTGAGGCGCTCGGGTCGACGGGGCTGGGCTCGGGCGTGGCTGTGCCACATGCCCGGATCGAGGGTCTGGATCGGGTCCTGGCCGTCTTTGTCCGCCTGGACACGCCCGTCGCCTTCGGTGCGGTGGATGATCGTCCGGTCGACCTGCTGTTTGCCCTGTTTGCTCCCCCCCGCGACGGGGCCGAGCACCTGCGGGCCCTGGCGGCTGTTTCGCGGGCCTTGCGATCGCCGGAACTGCGCGAACACCTGCGCAAGGCCCGGACGCCGGACGCCATTCACGCCCTGTTCGTCCGCGACGCGCCGGCAACGGCAGCCTGACGCGACCCCGGCCCCCTGCGGGAGCCGGGTCCCGCCGGGGCGGTCCTGTCGATCAGCGGCTGCTTCAGGCCGGTTTGCAGGGCAATGGCGCGCGACCGGCGGTCAGTGGACCGAAACCGGCTCGAGTTCATGGGCGACGGCCGCGGCGAAGGCCGTCTCGCGGTCCATCATTACAGCCAGACGTTCACCGTCGGCACCATGCACGGCGAACAGGATCTGGTCGGGCTGGATATCCAGACCCTTGATCTCGGTGATCGGCGTGTTGGCCAGGATGTCGGCGGCCTTGATCTCGCGCACATAGACGAGGTCAGGCGCGCCCAGTCCGGCAAAGTCTTCCTTGGTCATGAGTATCGGCGTCATCGATGCGCCTCCTTACAATCTTCTGAACGCTCGTGAACCCGAGCGGTTCGACGGTGGGTCCGTCGCTGTCGCCGTCCGGCGGCTTCAGCGCGCCGTAATCGGGATGCGCTGCACGATGACGGCGTCATCGGGGCGTCGCAGATCGACATGAAGCAGGCCATGCTCCAGCCGGGCTTCCTCGACCTCAAGGCCGTCCGCCAGGACGAAGCTGCGAACAAAGCCACGCCCGGCGATACCCCGATGCAGGAAGGCCGGTTCGGCCTTGCCCGGGTCTTCCCGTTTGCCGGTGATGGTCAGCTGCCGGCCTTCGAGGGTGATGCTCAGATCGTCCGGCGCGAAACCGGCGACGGCCAGGCTGATCCGGACGGAGTCCTCGTCCCGCTGTTCGACATTGTACGGCGGATAGCTTTCCGCCGCAGCCCGGGCGGCCCGGTCGATCAGGGCCCGGGTATGATCGAAGCCCAGCAGGAAGGGGCTGTCGAACAGAATGGTGCGCGTCGTCATATCAAGGCCCTCGCAGAAGCGACCTCAGCCCTGCGCCCCCCGGAAATCGGCGAGGCACCGGCTGCGGACCCTAGATGGTGTGGGGTGTGGGGCAGGTCAACCGGTGCCGGAAAGGACGAAGGCCCCGCGGTGTCCCGCAGGGCCTTCGATGGTGGAGCTTAGCGGAGTCGAACCGCTGACCTCTTGCATGCCATGCAAGCGCTCTACCAGCTGAGCTAAAGCCCCGAACCTTTCGGTCGGTACGCCGGATCCCGAAGGGATGGGGTGCGGCGAGGCGGCGGAACCTATGTCAGGGCCTTTCAGGGATCAAGCCCGGTTCCGCCATTTATTTTCGTCCCCGTTCAAACCCCTGCCGCACGGGGTGAGCGGGACCTGAAATCAGTCCTCGTCCTTGACCGGTTTGGCGACTGCGCCTTCGAAGGCGTCGTCATCTTCGTCTTCGATGAAGGGGACGGAATCGTCGTCGTCATCGTCGTCGTCGAGCACGTCGTCATCGTCGCCGTCGGTCGTGTTCATGCCGGCCTCTTCCGAGGCATCGGTCGCCGAATCGTCGTCGTCGTCCGGGGTCACGATCGGCTCGTGGCCTTCCTGGTCGATTTCCGGCGTCGCCACGGTATCGTCCTCGTCGTCATCATCCGAGTCTGAGGCGGGCTTCTTGGTGACCACTTCTTCCGTCTCGGCGTCGTCCGCCGGATAGCCGCCCGGGCGACCGCGACGGCTGCGCAGCTTCAGCGCCTCCTCGGGATCGAACTCGTGGGCGCATTTGGGGCAGTGCGCCGGACGACGGGCGAGATCGTAGAATTTGGCCTGGCAGTTCGGGCAGACCTGCTTGGCACCCAGTTCGGGATTGGCCACGGATGATACCTTTGGCAGGGGGTTGGAATTCGGGCGCGTCCCTTGCCACTCCGCAGCCCCGCTGTCAAAAGCCATCTTCGCGCCGCCGCCTCCCGGCCCTGGTCGCCCGTCCATCATCAGAGAGCGCTGCGGGTGCCCACACCCTTGAAATTGACCGCCCGCCCGAGCCCGCCGCTGGCGGGCGTCGTGCGTGCGCCGGGCGACAAGTCGATCTCGCACCGGGCCCTGATCATCGGGGCCATGGCCACCGGCGTGACCGAGATCGACGGTTTGCTGGAGGGGGACGACATCCTCGCCACCGCCCGGGCGGTCGAAGCCTTCGGTGCGACCGTCGAACGGCTCGGCGCGGGGCGCTGGCGTGTCACCGGTCAGGGCGGGTTCCGTCAGCCGGCCGGGGTGATCGACTGCGGCAACGCCGGCACCGGCGTGCGCCTGCTGATGGGCGCGGCCGCCGGCTATCCCATCACCGTGACCTTTGACGGTGACGCGAGCCTGCGGAAGCGGCCGATGGGGCGGGTCATGGACCCGCTCAGGGACATGGGAGCAGGCTTCGACGCCGACCGGCTGCCGGTCGTCCAGACCGGCGGTACCCTCGCCGCCCTCGACCATATTCAAACGGTCGCCTCGGCCCAGGTGAAGTCGGCGATCCTGCTGGCGGGGGTCAACGCCACCGGCGTGACCTCGGTGATCGAGCCGGTCAGGAGCCGCGATCACAGCGAACGAATGTTGCGGGCCTTCGGGGCCGAGGTTGCCGTGGAGGCGTCCGGGACCGGCTGGCAGATCCGGCTTCAGGGTGGTCAGGCCCTGACCGGCACCGCCGTCGACGTGCCGGGCGATCCGTCTTCCGCCGCCTTCCCGCTGGCGGCGGGGCTGATGGTGCCCGGCTCCACCGTCACGGTCGAAGGCGTGATGCTGAACCCGTTGCGCACCGGCCTGTTCGAGACCTGGATCGAAATGGGCGCGGACCTGACGATCTCGAACCGCCGCCTGGCCGGCGGCGAGGCGGTCGGCGACCTCACCGCCCGGCACTCGTCCCTGACCGGCGTGGTCGTGCCGCCCGAACGCGCCGCCGCGATGATCGACGAATACCCGATACTGGCCGCCACCGCGGCCCTTGCCGAGGGCCGCACCGTCATGCGCGGCATCGGCGAGATGCGGGTCAAGGAGAGCGACCGCATCGCCCTGATGGCTGCCGGCCTGGCCGCCTGCGGCGTCACGGTCGAGGAGGAGCCGGAGGGCTTCACCGTCACCGGCGGCCCGGTCCGGGGCGGCGCGACCGTCACCACCCACGGGGATCACCGCATCGCCATGAGCCATCTGGTGCTGGGACTGGCCGCGGCCGAACCGGTCACCGTCGACGAGCCCGGCATGATCGCCACCAGCTTTCCGGGCTTTGTGGAGTTGATGCGCGGCCTCGGGGCCGATATCGCCACCACTGAATGACTCATCCCCTCATCATCGCCGTCGACGGCCCGGCCGCCTCGGGCAAGGGCACGATCGCCGCCCGGCTGGCGCAGACCTACGGCCTGCCGCATCTCGATACCGGCCTGCTGTATCGCGCGGTCGGCATGGGCCTGCTGGATCGGGGCGGCGCGCTGGAGGACGCGACCCTGGCCGGGATGGTGGCCGGCGGGCTCGATGTCCGTGATCTCAGGGATAGCGAACGCCTGACCAGCCGCGGCGCGGGCGAGGCGGCCAGCCGCGTCGCCGGCTATCCCGGCGTGCGGGCGGCCTTGCTGGAGTTCCAGCGTAGCTTCGCCGGCCAGGCCGGCGGCGCCGTGCTGGACGGGCGCGATATCGGCACCGTCATTGCCCCGAAGGCCGTCGCCAAGCTGTTCATCACCGCCACCCCCGAGGTGCGGGCCCTGCGCCGCTGGAAGCAGCTGACCGGGCGCGGCGAGGTCATCGCCTATCAGGACATGCTGGCCGACATCATCCGTCGCGACGAGCGCGACGCCGGTCGCGGCGCGGCCCCGATGGTCCAGGCTGACGACGCCGTCTTGCTGGATACGACCGATATGGATATAGAGACGGCCTTCGATGCGGCCCGCCGTATCGTCGAGGCGGCGCGCGTCCGACACGGCCTGTAAGGGCTGCGGACAAATCCAACGCGTCATTCTCGGCTTCCGCGGGCGTTCTGGCCTACTTCCGTCTCGCGTCGTCACGACTGGATTCCCCTTTATCTTCACCTCGCGCGGGGCCGTCCGGTCACGCGCCACAACCCATTCAGAAACCCCATAGCTCCATGACCGATACACAATCCTTCACCCCCTCGCGTGACGACTTCGCCGCGCTGCTCGACGAACAACTGCAGGGCCGCGACCTTGGCGAAGGCCAGGTCATCCACGGTCTCGTCGTCGGCATCGAAAAAGACGTCGTCATCATCGACGTCGGCCTCAAGACCGAAGGCCGCATCGCAATGCGCGAATTCGGCCAGGGCGACGGCACGGCCCTGCCCAAGGTCGGCGACAACGTCGAGGTCTATCTGGAGCGCGTCGAGAACGCCCTCGGTGAAGCTGTCATCAGCCGCGACAAGGCCCGTCGCGAAGAAGCCTGGACCCGTCTGGAACTGGTCTTCGCCGAAGGCCAGCCGGTCATGGGTGCCATCGTCGGCCGCGTGAAGGGTGGCTTCACCGTCGACCTCGGCGGCGCGTCCGCCTTCCTGCCGGGTTCGCAGGTCGACATCCGCCCCGTGCGCGACGTCGCCCCGCTGATGGGCAAGGAACAGCCCTTCGCCATCCTGAAAATGGACCGTCCGCGCGGCAACATCGTCGTCTCGCGTCGCGCTATCCTGGAAGAGGCCCGCGCCGAACAGCGCACCGAGCTGGTCGGCCAGCTGCAAGAGGGTGAAGTCCGCGAAGGCGTGGTCAAGAACATCACCGACTACGGCGCGTTCGTGGACCTCGGCGGCATCGACGGCCTGCTGCACGTCACCGACATGTCGTGGAAGCGCGTCTCGCATCCCTCGCAGGTCCTCGCCGTCGGCGACACCGTCAAGGTCCAGATCGTCAAGATCAATCCGGACACCCAGCGCATCAGCCTCGGCATGAAGCAGCTGCAGTCCGATCCGTGGGACGGTGTTGAAGCCAAATACCCGGTCGGTGCCAAATATACGGGCCGCATCACCAACATCACCGACTACGGCGCATTCGTTGAGCTGGAAGCCGGCGTTGAAGGCCTGGTCCACGTCTCGGAAATGTCCTGGACCAAGAAGAACGTCCACCCCGGCAAGATCGTCTCGACCTCGCAGGAAGTCGACGTCGTGGTTCTGGATGTCGACGCCTCCAAGCGCCGCATCTCGCTGGGCCTGAAGCAGGCCCAGGACAATCCGTGGGATGCCTTCGTGGCCGCCAACCCGATCGGCTCGACCGTCGAGGGCGAGGTCAAGAACGCCACCGAATTCGGTCTGTTCATCGGCCTCGACAACGACATCGACGGCATGGTCCACCTGTCGGACCTCGACTGGAACGTCTCGGGCGAGGAAGCCATCCAGCGCTATCGCAAGGGCGAAACCGTCAAGGCCAAGGTGCTTGACGTCGACGTCGAGAAGGAACGCGTCTCGCTGGGCATCAAGCAGCTCGGCGGCGATCCGATGGAAGGCGACCCGTACAAGAAGAACCAGCAGGTCACCGTCACCGTCACCTCGATCGAGACCGGCGGCATCGAAGTCAAATTCGGTGAAGACGATGCGCCGGTTTCGGCCTTCGTTCGCAAGTCCGACCTGTCGCGTGACCGGGCCGAACAGCGCCCCGAGCGCTATGCCGTGGGTGACCGCGTCGACGCCATGATCACCGGCATCGACAAGGCCACGCGCCGCGTCTCGGTGTCGATCAAGGCGCTGGAAATGAAGGACGAGGCCTCGGCGATCGAGCAGTTCGGCTCGTCGGATTCCGGCGCGTCCCTGGGCGATATCCTGGGTGCCGCCCTGCGCGAAAAGGCCGGTACGAAGGAATAGACCTTCACCCCGGTAGATGAAACGAGGCGGCCGGAGCGATCCGGCCGCCTTTTTCATGCGTGGAAGGCCTCAACCTGCGGTCAGGACTGACGATTTGTGTGTGGTTGCTGGCGGTTAACCACCTAATTGCCGTCAAATTACGCAGAAGCCCTTTTTCCCCCAACGGGCGAAGGCTAGGGTGGGCCGGTCGTGCGGTCGAGTTGCGTCTGAAGCAGCTCCGAACCGGCGGAACTGGGCAGGGGGGGCTGATGATGATCAAATCCGAGCTGATCGAGAAACTGGCGGCGGAGAATGTCCACCTGACCCACGCCGAGGTCGAGCGGGTCGTGAACATCGTTCTCGGCCGGATGATCGATTCCCTGGGGGAGGGCGGACGGGTCGAGATCCGGGGCTTCGGGGCCTTTTCCGTTCGCAGTCGGCCCGCGCGGGCCGGTCGCAATCCCCGCACCGGCGAAGCCGTCGACGTTCCGGCCAAGGCCGTGCCCTTTTTCAAGAGCGGCAAGGAACTGCGTGAACGCCTGAATGCGTCGGGCGACGCCTGATACAGGGATAGGCCCGCGTGGGTATGCTGAAAGAGTTCAAGGAATTTGCCGTCAGGGGCAGCGTCATCGATCTGGCGGTCGGGGTCATCATCGGGGCCGCGTTCGGCAAGATCGTCACCAGCCTGGTCGAGCAGGTGATCATGCCGCCGATCGGCCTGTTGCTGGGCGGGGTCGATTTTTCCAGGCTGAAATGGGTGCTGGCGGCGGAAAACCCGGCGACGGAGGCGATCGAGGAGGTCGCGATCCGGTACGGGGCCTTCATCAATACCCTGGTCCAGTTCGTGATCGTGGCCTTTGTCATCTTCCTGATGGTCAAGGGCATCAACAGTCTGCGGCGCAAGCAGGCGGACGAGCCCGAGGCGGCTCCGGCGGCCCCGACCGCGACCGAGGCCTTGCTGACCGAAATTCGTGATGCGCTGAAAGCCCGCCCCGGGGGCTGACCCGGTTTTTCTTTCATCCCGAGGCCTGAATGCGGATTTCCACTTCGCATTTGACTCCGGACGGGATCGGAACAAAGAGTGAACGTTCAGTTTCTGGATGCTCATGGACCCGTCACCCGCTCTCTCGAACGCGCCCTATCCCGCCGAGCCGGCGGCGCTGGAAGAGGTGTGCGCGGCCGGACCCGGTGACCTGGCGACCGCCCTCGCCTTCGCCCTGTCACGCGCGCCGCAGGCGGTGCGTCCCGTGGTGTTTCTCGCCGCTCCCCGGGCCTGGCTGGCGGAACATGGCCGGCCCTATGGGCGGGGGCTACCGGGCATCGACCTGATCCTGGCGGCGACGTCGACCGGGGTCGAAGGGCTGTGGGCGATGGAGCAGGCGCTGCGTTCGGGGGCGGTGACGGTGGCCCTGGGCGGAATCGAGGAGGCCAGTCTGGCCCAGACCCGCAGGCTGGGGTTCGCCGCGCACGAGGGCGGGGCGGTCGGCATGATGCTGCGGTTTCGCAGCGGGGGGCTCAGTGCGGCGCGGCGGCGCTGGCGCATCACGCCCGCGCCCAGCGCGACAGAGCCGGCCGATGTCCGGGCCCCGGGGGCGGGGCGCCTGTGGGCCGAGCTGGTGCGCAGTCGCAGCGAGCGGCCGGGTGTGTGGATGCTGGAGCAGGCTGATGAGACGCATCGTCTCCGTCTGGCTGATCGACTGGCCGGTGACGGTCTGGACGCGATCGGCCGGACGACTCTCGCCGCCTGACCCGGCCCTGGCCCCGGGCGGGCCCCTGGCCCTGATCCGCAAGACGGCGCGGGGGGCGGTGATCCACGCCCTGAATCCGGCCGCCCGGGCCATGGGTCTGCGTCCTGGCCAGACCCAGGCCGACGCCCTGGCCATGGTTCCGGCCCTGGCCTGTCGTCCGGCCGATCTCGAGGCCGACCGCAGCGCCCTGGAGGGCCTGGCCCTGTGGGCCGAGCGCTGGTCTCCGGCCGTCAGTGTGTCGGCGTCGGGGGACGGGCTGGACGGGCTCTGTCTCGACATGACCGGGGCCGCGCATCTGTTCGGCGGGGCGGCCGTCCTGCCGGACCGGATCGGGACGCGGCTGGCCGAGGCCGGGATCCCCGCACGGGTGGCCGTGGCCCCGACGATCGGCGCGGCCTGGGCCCTGGCCCGCCATGGCGACCTCGCGCGCCGGACCCTGTCCGTGGATGAGGATGGCCTGCGGGACAGTCTCGCCGCCCTGCCGGTCGCCGCCCTGCGGATCGGTGACGGCCTTGTGGCCGAGGCGCGCCGGTTTGGGCTGAAGCGGATCGGCGACCTCTATCCGATGCCGCGGGCGGGACTGGCGCGGCGGTTTCGCGAGGGCGACGGGGTCGATCTGGTCCGGCGGCTGGATCAGGCCCTGGGCCTCGGGGCCGAGGCGCTGGTGCCGGTCCGCGCCGCGCCGCGCTACCGGGTCTGGGAAGCCCATGCCGAGCCGCTGAGCGACATGGACGGGGTCGCCGCCCGACTGCCGGGTCTGGCGACCGATCTGGTGGTGGCGCTGGACCGGGACGGCCAGGGCGCGCGCGCCCTGACCCTGAGCGGCTTTCGCACGGATGGCACGGTCAGCGGGCTGTCGGTGCGGATGGGCCGGCCCGGGCGCGACCCCGTCGTCTGGCTGCGGCTGTTCCGGGAACGGGGTCTGGAGCGGATTGATCCCGGCTTCGGCATCGACGCCCTGATGCTGAGCGCCGACCTGACCGAGCCGATGGCGGACCGGCAGGGGGAGATGACGGTGCCGCTCGCCGACGACCGCGCCGCCGCCCTGGCCCCGCTGATCGACCGGCTGTCGGCCCGGCTGGGCGAAGCCCGGGTGCTCCGGCCCGAACCGGTCGACAGCTGGATACCGGAACGGGCCGAGCGGCTGCGCCCGGCGCTGGGCCACGTCCCGTCTGTGCCCGACCCCGGTGATGCCCGTCGGCGGCCGGTCCTGATGTTCGATCCGCCGGAGCCGATCGAGGCCCTGGCCGAACTGCCGGACGGGGCCCCGGCCCGCTTCACCTGGCGGCGGGTGTCGCGGCGGGTGAGGCGGGCCGACGGACCGGAACGTCTGTCGCCCGAATGGTGGCGGCCGCGTCCCGACGGGCGTCAGGTTCGCACCCGCGACTACTACTGCGTCGAGGACGACGGCGGGCGTCGCTACTGGCTGTTCCGCGAGGGTCTGTATGGCCGTGAATACGCCGGCCATGACGATGACCGCCCTCCCTCATGGTGGATGCACGGGGTATTCCCGTGACGGTGCCGGCAAGCGTCGGCACGGGCGGCTGGAGCGGCGACTATGCCGAGCTCGGGGTGCGGACCAATTTCAGCTTCCTGGAAGGGGCCTCGCATCCGGCCGAACTGGTCGAGCAGGCGAAGGTCCTGGGCCTGGCCGCGATCGGCGTGGCCGACGTCAACACCCTGGCCGGGGTGGTGCGGGCCCTGATGGCGGCGGAGACCCAGCACCTGCGTCTGCTGATCGGCTGCCGGCTGGTCTTCACCGACGGCACCGGACTGATCGTGTTTCCGCGCGACCGCGCCGCCTATGGGCGACTGTGTCGTCTGCTGTCCCTGGGCAAGAGCGAGATCGTGTCCCCCCAGACCCCTGACGATGAGGAGGGCGCGCGGATCATCAAGGGCGAGACGCGGCTGACCTTCGACCAGGCCTGTGATCTGGGGGCGGGGATGATCGCCCTGGCGGTGGCCCCGGACCGACCCGACGCCACCTTTGAGGCCCGGCTGGCCCGTTGGCGACGGGCCTGGCCCGATACCCTCTATCTGGCGGCCCAGCCCCTGTGGGACGGTCGCGACCGGGCGCGGCTGAACCGTCTGGCGGCCATGGCGCAGCGGACCGGCGCGCCGCTGATCGCCACCAATGCCGTGCTCTATCATCACCCCGACCGCCGCCCGCTGCAGGACGTCCTGACCTGTATCCGCGAGGGCGCGACCATCGACCGGGCCGGACGACGGCTGCAGGCCAGCGCCGAACGCCACCTGAAGTCCCCGGCCGGAATGGCGCGTCTGTTCCGGGGCCATGAGGCGGCGCTGGAGCGCACGCTTGAGGTGGTGCGGGCCTGCAGCTTCTCCCTGCGCGAGTTGCGCTATGAATATCCCGAGGAGCCCGTGGCCCCCGGCTATTCCCCGCATCGCTATCTGATCCGGCTGACCTTCCGGGGGGCGCGCGAGCGCTGGCCGCAGGGCGTGCCGGCCGATGTGGTCGCCACCATCGTCAAGGAACTGCGGCTGGTCCGGGTGCTGGGCTACGCGCCCTATTTCCTCACCGTGCATGACATCGTCCGCTGGGCCCGGGCCGAGCCGCGCCGGATCCTGTGCCAGGGGCGGGGCTCGGCGGCCAATTCGGTGATCTGCTACTGCCTGGCCATCACCAATGTCGATCCGGCCCGGCAGGCCATGCTGATCGAACGCTTCATCTCGGCCGAGCGGCGCGAACCGCCCGACATCGACGTCGATTTCGAGCATGAGCGCCGTGAGGAGGTGATCCAGTACATCTATGATCGCTATGGCCGCGACCGCGCCGCCATCGTCGCCACGGTCATCCACTACCGCCCGCGCTCTGCGATCCGCGACGTGGGCAAGGCGCTCGGCCTCAGCGAGGACGTCACCGCCCGGCTGGCCGACACGGTCTGGGGTTCACACGGCAGCGAGGTCCGGGACGAACATGTCGACCGGGCCGGGCTGGGTCGCGATGATCCGCGGCTGAAACTGGCGCTGGACCTGACCGCCGAACTGATCCGCTTCCCCCGTCACCTGTCCCAGCACGTCGGCGGCTTCGTCCTGACCCGCGGCCGGCTGACCGAGACCGTGCCGATCGGCAATGCGGCGATGGACCGGCGGACCTTCATCGAATGGGACAAGGACGACATCGATCATCTGGGGCTGATGAAGGTCGATGTGCTGGCGCTGGGCATGTTGACGGCGTTGAAGCGGGCCTTCGGCATGATCGCCGACAGCCATGGCCGGGATCTGGACCTGCACACGGTGCCGAACGAATGCCCGGCGGTCTATGCCATGCTGCAGAAGGCCGACTCCGTCGGCGTCTTCCAGGTCGAGAGTCGGGCCCAGATGGCCATGCTGCCGCGGCTGCGACCCGAGACCTTCTATGATCTGGTGGTCCAGGTGGCCATCGTCCGGCCGGGCCCGATCCAGGGCAAGATGGTCCATCCCTATCTGAAGCGCCGGGCCGAACGGCGCGAGAAGGGGGCGGCCTTCCGGGTCGACTTCCCGCAGCCGGCCCCGGGCATCGGCCGTCCTGACGAACTGGAAACGGTGCTGGGGCGGACCCTGGGCGTGCCCCTGTTCCAGGAACAGGCGATGAGCATCGCCATGGTCGCGGCGGCCTTCACCGGGGCCGAGGCCAACGGCCTGCGTCGGGCCATGGCCACCTTCCGTCATCTGGGCACCATGCCCGCGTATGAGGACAAGCTGATCCAGGGCATGGTGCGGCGCGGCTACGACCCGGAGTTCGCCCGGAACTGTTTCAACCAGATCAAGGGTTTCGGCGAATACGGCTTTCCCGAGAGCCACGCCGCCTCCTTCGCCCACCTCGTCTATGTCTCGGCCTGGGTCAAATGCTGGTACCCCGATGTCTTCGCCGCCGCCCTGCTGAACAGCCAGCCGATGGGCTTCTACGCCCCGGCCCAGATCGTGCGCGACGCGCGTCAGCATGACATCGAGGTCCGGCACCCGGACGTGAACGCCAGCGGCTGGGATTCCGGTCTCGAGCCCGTCCCCGACCGTCCTCACCACGCCGTGCGCCTGGGCCTGCGCACCATCGGCGGTTTTCGTCAGGACTGGGCCCGGCGCCTGGTCGAGGCCCGGCAGGACGGCCCCTTCACCGATCTGGAGGACCTGCGACGCCGGACGCGACTGCCACCGCCGGCGCTGGACCGGCTGGCCGAAGCTGATGCTTACGGCACGCTGGACCTGTCGCGGCGTCAGGGGCTGTGGGCGGCCCGGGGCGCGCCCCCGGCCTCATCCGCTCCCCTGTTCGAGGCCATGGGACTGACCGAGAGCGACGGAGCCGCGCCCGAGGCCCTGCCCCGGCTCAGCGCGTCCGAGGAGGTGGTCGGCGACTACCAGACCCTGCGCCTGTCGCTGAAGGGCCATCCGGTCGCCTTTCTGCGCGAGCGCCTGACGGCGGCCGGGGCGATGACGGCGGCGGCGATGGCCCGGGTGCCGGACCGTCGCCGGGTCGCTGTGGCCGGGGTGGTGCTGGTGCGCCAGCGCCCCGGCACGGCCAAGGGGGTGGTGTTCCTGACCCTGGAGGACGAGACCGGCGGGGCCAATCTGGTGCTGTGGGCCGATGTGTTCGAGCGCCTGCGGCCGGTCGCCATGGGCGCGCGCATGGTGCTGGCCCGGGGGCGGGTGCAGCAGGCCGACGGGGTGACACATCTGGTGGTCGAGGACCTGCAGGACTGGACCCCGATGCTGGGCCATCTGACCGGCGACGGACCGTCGGGTCCGGTGGCCCCGGGGCGGGGCCATCATCCCCGCGATGTGCGGGTGTTGCCGGGGTCGCGCGACTTTCACTGAGCCACCGGCTGCCGGAATCAAGCGTACCCGGGCCTCACGGAAGGTTACGACTTGTAAAGCATCGATCCCGGTGGTCCTATCGCCGCTTCGTCCGGAGCGGGTTGCGAGGGGTTCGTAGGCTCATTCCACAAGACATACGGACCCTTGGGGGGTCCGCCAACCTAAAGGGCAGGCATGAATATCGTCATCATCCTGGGTCTGATCATCACCTTGCTTACGGGCGTACCGGTGCTGATGCAGATCCTCAAAAATCACCCGCGAGGGCTGATTATTCTGTTCTTCGCCGAGATGTGGGAGCGGTTCTCCTACTACGGGATGCGCGGCATCCTGATCTTCTTCCTGACCCAGCATTTCCTGTTCGATGATGCGATGGCGGGGTCCACCTATGGCTCCTACACCTCACTCGTCTATCTGCTGCCGCTGGTCGGCGGCATCCTGGCCGACCGCTACATCGGCACCCGCAAGGCCATCGCCTTCGGGGCCCTGCTGCTGGTCGCCGGTCACGGCATGATGGCCTTCGAGGGCCGTCCGGCCACCGAGACCCTGACCTATGCCGGCACGGCCTATGAGATCTCGGCCGAAGGTCGTGGTGCCAACCGTGACGTCGCCATCGTCGTCGACGGCGAAAAATACAGCTTCGGCGCGGGCGAGGGCGGCGGTATCGCCATTGCCGGCCTGCCGGACGGATCGGCCCTGCCGTCGACCCTGGCTCCCGATTCCTACCAGATGATCCAGACCCGGGACGTGGGCGGAATCAACATCTTCTATCTGGCCCTGTCGCTGATCATCATGGGCGTCGGCTTCCTCAAGCCGAACATCTCCAGCATCGTCGGCCAGCTGTATCCGCATGGCGACCCGCGTCGCGACTCGGGTTTCACCCTCTACTACTACGGCATCAATCTCGGGGCCTTCTGGGCCGCGGTGCTGTGTGGCTATCTGGGTCAGACCGTCGGCTGGTGGGCCGGCTTCGGCCTCGCCGGTGTCGGTATGGCCGCAGGCTGGATCGTGTTTGTGCTCGGCAAGCCGCTGCTGGAAGGGCATGGCGAACCGCCGAACCCCGAGCTGCTGAAGCGGCCGCTGTTTGGTCCGCTGAACCGCGAATGGCTGATCTACCTTCTCGCCATCCTCGGCGTCGCCGTGGTCTGGTTCATGGTCCAGCGCAACGCCCTGGTCGGCAATGTGCTGCTGGCCTCGACCGTTCTGTCGCTGCTGGCGATCCTCTGGGTCATCGTCGCGGTCTGCAAGACCTGGGTCCAGCGTCAGCGCATGATGCTGGCCCTGGTGCTGATCTTCGGCGCAGTGGTCTTCTTCACCCTGTTCGAACAGGCCGGCACCTCGCTGAACCTGTTCGCTGATCGTAACGTTGACCTGACCATCACCCCGACAGCGATGCAGTTCCTCGGCATCACCATCGGTACGCCGGCCCAGCTGGCCGCCGCGGGCATCACGCCCACGGGCTTCTGGATCGACGCCACCATCACGGCCGCCCAGGTGCAGTCGTTCAACGCCGGCTTCATCCTGATCTTCGCCCCGATCTTCGCGGCGGCATGGGCCTGGCTGGCCAGCAAGAAGATGGACCCGAACCCGACCATGAAATTTGGTCTGGGTCTGGTCCAGGTCGGTCTCGGCTTCCTCGTCGTGGTCTGGGCTGCCGGCTCCGGCATGGTCAGCCCGACCTTCCAGATGCCGTTGATGATCCTGGCGCTGCTCTACATGCTGCACACGACAGGTGAGCTGTTCCTGTCGCCGGTCGGCCTGTCGGAGATCACCAAACTGTCCATGCCGTCGGTCGTCAGCTTCATGATGGCCGTCTGGTTCCTGGCCAGCTCCATCGCCCAGTTCGTCGGCGGCAAGATCGCCGGCCTGATGGGTACGGAAACGGTCGGCGGTCAGGTTCTGGATCCCCAGGGTGCCCTGGCCACCTCGCTGCAGGGCTTCGACACCCTCGGCAAATGGGGCGTCGGTATCGGTATCGCCTTCATCCTGATCAGCTTCCTGATCAAGGGCTGGGCGCACGCGACCGGTGACGACGACAACCATCCCGGACCGGTCCTGACGGATCGCGGCCAGGAAGACCGCAGCGTCACCAACC
>TARA_R110000868_G_scaffold111040_9_pt1 | contig 17248 bp, 20 predicted proteins | sample TARA_R110000868 | Tara Oceans TARA_R110000868 (sample SAMEA4397489) | marine metagenome | biome: Polar Biome; feature: [SRF] surface water layer (ENVO:00010504); material: water (ENVO:00002006), including particulate matter (ENVO:01000060) such as... | depth 5 m | reverse complement strand
GTGCTGAACCATGAGACATCGGACCACCTCCTTTCGCTTGTGAATGTAATACGAACTGTTGCATTGAAATCTTCTCCGCTGTTCGACGATCTAGATTTGAATCAAATTCGACTCGCGAACAAGTCTTGAATTTTTTTATTTTGCTGTCACAATTGCGCGTTCCGGCCTGATGACGAGCGGATCAGTTTCGGCAATCTTCCACCACACGACTGAATTCCGGCCAGGCAGGAATGGCTAAAGATTCCAATCCGCTGGTTTCGACTGCAAAGCGGCCGCGGCTATAGGCAATGCGGTCCATCATGATATCGCCGGGCGATACCGAAATAGCCGTATATGCCGGTGTTCCACCACTATTGACAGCCGGGTAGGATGCCATGCCCGCGCTGGCCCGCAAAACCATCTTAGCATTTTGGCCAACCGAACCGGCCCGGGACAGAAATAATTGCCGACGCGAATGATCGCAGCGGATGATGAAAATTGCGTCTCGGTCGGCCTCGCCGAATAGTGCCAGTGAGCCGCGACCATCCTTTCGATAGGCCCAGGCGCCGGGAGTGATCGGCCAGTCAATCCATTCCCCCTTCGGCTGCATCGGTGCCGGTGCGGGCGTTGCGATGGGTTTCGCCGGTTGCGGTGCCGGGGCCGGTTCTGGTGGCGCGGTTGAACATGCTGACAGTGCGAGCAAGGCCAAGGAAACGAACAGGGGGGTATAAGTGATTCTCATTGCAAAGGAATATGGCCAAAAGCGCAGCGCTAGGCTAGTCCTGATTTCCAATGTCCCAGTCCGATCCCAAAGTCGCAAAGCAACGCGTTGACCAGATACTGGCGGATCGCGGCCTCGCTGAGAGCCGCGCCAAGGCGCAAGCCTATATCATGGCGGGTCTGGTGACCGTAGCCGGCAAGAAAATCGACAAGCCGGGTCACAAGATAGCGAGCGATGCGGTGATAGCACTCAAGGGGAAAGACCATCCCTGGGTGTCTCGCGGTGGTATCAAGCTCGAGCATGCCCTGCGACATTTTGATATAGATGTAAGCGGCATGATCGCGATGGATGTCGGCAGCAGTACCGGCGGTTTCACCGATGTGTTGCTGACCGGCGGCGCGGAAAAAGTCTATGCCGTGGATAGCGGCACCAACCAACTTGCGTGGAAACTGCGGCAGGACCAGCGGGTGGTAGTGCATGAGCAAACCAGCGCCAGGATTCTCACCGAGCAGCATATACCCGAAAAAATCGACATAATCGTCTGCGATGCCAGCTTCATTTCACTGGTCAAAGTTCTGGAACGGCCGCTTGATTTTGCGAAAGACAGGGCCCTGCTGGTCGCGCTGGTAAAGCCGCAATTTGAGGCTGAGCGTAGCGATGTCGGCAAGGGGGGTGTTGTGCGGGATGAAGCGGTTCGCCAGGCGGCCTGCGAAAAGGTGCGAGATTGGCTGATTGCATCCGGCTGGGACATAATTGGAATGACCGAAAGTCCAATCACCGGGCCGAAGGGCAATGTGGAGTTTCTGATCGGGGCGCAGAAATCCGGAAATCCCTAGCGTGGACGATAATGTGGCAGATCCGACGGGTTGTTATTTCCGGTTCTTCTCCCTAGCTGGAGGGCTATGACAAAAACAACAGATGCCCCCCTTGTGCCGGCCATGCCGGATATCGGTAGCTCCATCCAACGCGTAACCGTGGACGGCTCTCGATGGCTGACCGACCATTATGTGGAACTTATTTTCGCGGTCGTCATCGGTACCGCAATATTTTTCCTGCTCGGTGCGATCAAGCGGCTTGGCGCGCGCTATGTCCGCAACAATAGCGGGCTGACCGGCTATCGCACGATCATCGGCACGGCGATCGCGCGCACCAGCAAGTTTTTCATGCTGATGGTGTCGGCCGAACTGGTCGTGAACTTTGCCAGCGCGCCATCCAGTTTCGACCGGGTGGTGCATGTATTGTTCACGATATCAGTGGTGATCCAGGTTGCCATCTGGCTTCGGGAAGTCATTCTCGGTCTAATTGTTCGTCGGACTTCGCAAGATCCCGATCAGCATGAAACGCTGGAAAATGCGATGACCCTGATTCGCCTGCTGGTCACCTTCGTGCTCTTCGCGATCGCTGCGATCATGATTCTGGACAATCTGGGCGTGAATGTAACCGGTTTGATTGCTGGCCTGGGTGTCGGCGGCATCGCCATTGGTCTCGCCGCTCAGGGCATTTTTTCCGATCTGTTTGCGGCACTTTCGATCATTTTCGACAAGCCGTTCCGCCGGGGGGAAACGATCAGCTACGACACCACGGTCGGAACGATCGAGAAAATCGGTCTGAAAAGCACTCGCTTGCGCGCGATTACCGGCGAAGAAATCATTATTTCCAATACCAATTTGCTGGACAAGGAAATCGTCAACATGACTCGCCTGGCCAGGCGGCGGACGCGCTTTGGCATCGGTGTCATCTATCAGACAAAGCCTGATGATGCGCGCCGGATACCGAGCCTGCTCAAAAAGATTGTCGAAGACAATGATGCCGTGTTCGTGCGTTGCGGATTTGTCGGCTTTGGTGACAGTTCGATCAACTTCGAACTGGATTTTGACATTATGAGCAGTGAATATGATGTGGTTTATCAAGGACGCCATATAATCGGGCTGGCGATTCTACAGGCGTTCAATGAAGAAGGTCTGGAATTTGCGTATCCCACACAGACCACCTTCACCTCCGCTCCCGACGGCGAGATGATCATGCCCTATCCCGAAGGTGGTTTTGCTGTGCTCGCGGGCAAGGACTAGCGTTCCGTAGCGGCATCGCCGTCTTTAAAAAATGCCTTGTTAATTGCCCGATTAACGGGGACAATAGCGCCAAAATTCGACTCTGAAATCAATCATAAAGGAATTTCATCATGCGTGATGCAGTCATCGTTTCCACCGCTCGTACACCGATTGGCCGAGCCTATAAGGGTGCCTTCAATACCACAACCGGCGCGACGCTCGGTCATTATTCAGCAAAGGCTGCCGTAGAACGGGCCGGCATCGATCCCGGCACGATTGACGATGTCGTTTGGGGCAGCGCGCTGCAGCAGGGATCACAGGGCGGCAATCTCGCTCGTCAGGTTGCGCTGCGGGCAGGATTTCCGATTGAAGTGCCCGGCATGACCATCGACCGGCAATGCTCGTCGGGCCTGATGGCAATTGCGACGGCTTCCAAGCAAGTCACGCTCGACATGATGGATGTGGTTGTCGGCGGCGGGCAGGACTCGATCTCGACCGTGCAGACAGCGGAAATGCGGGTGCAGCCGGATCGCGAACTGATGAAGATGCATGACGATATTTACATGCCGATGCTGCAGACGGCCGAAGTGGTCGCCAAGCGCTACGGGATCAGCCGCGAAGCCTGTGATGAATATGCCCTGCAGTCGCAGATGCGCACGGCAGCCGCTCAGGAAGCTGGCTATTTTGACGCTGAAATTGTCGAAGTAACCACAACCATGGGCGTGCAGGACAAGGAAACCAAAGAAATTTCCCATGTCGAGGTCACGATCAACAAGGATGAAGGCAACCGCCCTTCGACCACCCTTGAAGGCCTGCAGTCGCTCAAGCCGGTTCTCGGACCAGACAATATCGTTACTGCAGGCAATGCCTCGCAGCTGTCCGATGGTAGTGCTGCCAGTGTAATCATGGAAGCAAAGGCGGCAGAGAAAGCCGGGCTCAATCCACTGGGCCGCTATGTCGGCATGGCAGTTGCTGGCACCAAGCCCGACGAAATGGGCATTGGTCCGGTATTCGCAATACCCAAATTGCTGGAACGATTTAACGTGAAGATGGACGATATCGGCCTTTGGGAACTGAATGAAGCTTTCGCTGTTCAGGTGCTCTATTGCCAGCAGAAGCTGGGCATTCCCGACGAACTTCTCAACGTCAACGGTGGCTCGATTTCGATCGGCCACCCCTATGGCATGACCGGAGCACGTTGCACCGGCCACGCGCTGATCGAAGGCAAACGTCGCGGCGCAAAATATGCCGTGGTCACGATGTGCATCGGCGGCGGCCAGGGCGCGGCCGGACTGTTCGAAATTTTCTAGAAATCAATATTCAAGGGGTCGGCGGGAAATCGCCGGCCCTTTTTTATCAGGGAGAGAATATCATGACAGCAGTAGGCGTCGTCGCGACATTAACCGTAGCCGAAGGCAAAAATGCCGATTTTGAAGCGGCCTTCACCGAATTGATGGCTGCAGTGAGAGCGAATGAACCGGGCAATGAATTTTATTCGGTGTTCCAGTGCAAGGATAATCCGCAGCAATATAAGGTGCTGGAGCGTTACGTCGATCAGGCAGCACTGGATGCGCATGGCAAATCGGATCACTTCCGGGCGAGTGGTCCAAAACTGGCGCCCTGTATGGCGGCAGCTCCGTCGATTGAATATTTGGGCGGAATCTAGACCGGGCTGTCTGCGGGTAAAATTCTGCCCGATTCCAGACGAAAACCATCGTCCCGGTCTTTTGCCAGCAGCCAGGGCCCGTCGAGATCGACCCATTTCGCGAGCTGCGCGAGGGAGAAAGCCGGCTGGATACCGAGCGATGTCGACAGCATGCAGCCGACCATGATTTTCATGTCTGCTGCTTGCGCTGCACGCGCGATCGCCATTGCCTCGGTCAAACCGCCAGCCTTGTCGAGTTTGATATTGACTGCATCATAGAAAGGCGCAATCCTTTCGACATCCGCGCTGGTGTGGCAGCTTTCATCGGCGCACAGCGGGATCGGTGATCTTATTCCGGCGAGCAGATGATCGCGTCCGGCGCTGACCGGTTGTTCGATCAGTTCGACAGAATATTGTTCCAGCCGCGCGGCTTCGGCCGCAATGTCGATGTCATTCCAGCTTTCGTTGGCATCGACTATCAAGCGAGCATCCGGAGCGCCACGATGAACCGCTGCAACCCGTTCCTGATCATTTTCACCGGATAACTTGAGCTTCAGCAACGCAAAGCCTTCGGCAGCCGCCTGACGTGCCTGTGTTTCCATCAATTCCGGCCGGCCGAGCGAAATGGTGAAAGCCGAGAGCGTTGGAGCCGGTTGCGGCAGGCCCGTCAATTGCCACAGGGCGCTGTTGCTTTTCTGGCAATCGAGATCCCAAAGCGCGCAATCGAGAGCGTTGCGGGCCGCTCCGCGTGTCATTTTCTGCAGCAGAATGGCATGGGTCAGAGCCGGATATTCGGCGGCAAATCGCCTTATTTCGTCCGCGCATTCTTGTGCAGTCTCGCCTTCATAATAAATCGGGGTCGCTTCCGCCCGACCGGTGAAGGCACCGTCGGATATCTCGCAGAAGATAACATCGACATGTTCCTTGGCTCCCCGGCTGATGATGAAAGAACCAGCGACAAGCCATCGTTCGACGGTGACAGAGACTGTGAGTGTCATGTGCCGCTTCTACTGCGCGCCACCGACAGCGTCACTCAATTTGTAAAGGGGCGGCGCGGTTGCGGCAAAGTTTTTGGCTTCGTTCCGCCGGAGAATTCCTTGGCGATCGGCTGTTGCTGGGCTTCCGCCGACCGGCGCGCCATATAAGTATCGAGACCGATTTGCAGCGCCACCAGCATATAGACAAAGGGCTGATACGCGATGCCGACGAACAGCGCTCCGACCAGAAAAATTATGTGGCCATGTTGCAAAGCAATAGCAAGCGGAGCCACCCATTGCTCACTTTGTTTCTGCGATTTGGAATATCTTCGTCGCAGCAATTCCATCCGCCACAGGCCGCCGACATGGATGATCAGCCAAAGTATCAGGCCAGGATAGCCCTGTTCGCCGAGCATCTCGAAATAGCTGCTGTGAAAAGCGCGGGATTCGTCTTCGACGAGCCGAGCGTCGACATCGTCCGGATCGATGCCCCATTCCTCATATTGCGTGACGTCCACCTCGGACAGTTCATAGGTCAGCTTGTTGATCCGGTAGACATCAAAACCTCCCCCGAACGGATGTTGTTTCACATAATCCAATGTCCATTGCCAGACGGCAAGCCGGGTCGATGCGGACTGGTCAGCCTGGTAATTTTCAATGGTTCCCATCCGCTCGGTGAAACTTTGCGGCAGCAACGGGATCGACAAGAGACCGATCGCTACGGCAAGACCACCATAGAGCAACCGGTAGCGGACGAAGCGCAATTGCAACACTGCCCAGACCCCGATGCATATCAGACCGGTCCGTGCCTGCGTGCCGATCGGGATGAGCAGGGCAGAGAATATCAGCGCATAGGCAAATAGCTTGACCCGCCAGTCGGGCGGGAAAATGGTGCCGTGATGAGCAAGCCAGAGGATCAGCGGAATGATGCAGATGGCGACCGTCGAGATGATCGAGCCCTCGTACAGTCCGCTATTATTGTCCACCAGCAGCACCAGCACGCCATAGCCGCCACCCGAGGCCAATGTCTTGATCCCGCCGGTAATGATCAATGTACCGGCGCATAGCACCATGAAAAGTGCCAGCGCCTCAAGCCGCAAACGGGTCCTGAGGGTCAGCGGCAGGAATATCGCGAAAACCAGAGCTTTCCACACCCAGTCCCATTTTTCCAGCGCCGCGACCGGCACCTCTGCCTGCACCGTGGTATACCCGCAATAGGCAAGCAACAGCAGCATCATAGCCTGCCGGAAGGAAAAGCGGCTGTCTTGCTTGTTGTCGGCGACCAGATAGCCAAGGAACGCCAAGGCAAAGACGATCAGCGACAGAGGCACCGAGTTGAGCATGAAATAGCTAAGCCGTTGAGGGGCCACAATGTCGACATAGGCGTAGACCAGGGTGAACAGAAACGGTCGCTTGAAGGCGATGAACAGCAGCGCGACAAGATATCCGACGAAGATGAGATCACGCATCGGGCGATGTCCCGTTGCCGCGAGAAGATTTCAAAAAACCACTCGGCTTCTGATCCGGTTCAGGTGGGTCTTCGACGTCAAGATCATCGCGATGCATCAGCCGCCAAGCTGCGATCAGCAACAGTCCATGCGTCAAAGCGATAGAAAAATTGTCTATCATCTACCCAATTCATCCCGGCACAAGCGGCGAAAACACGCTCTTCTGATATCGCGCGATACAGGCTTTGGGTTGACGGGACGTTAATCCTTTTTTGGCAAGACTTTGCGCCATGACGCGGATTCTGCACATATTGGACCACAGCCTGCCGCTGCACAGTGGCTATTGCTTTCGCACGCGAGCGATCATGAAAGCGCAAATTGCCAGCGGCCTGACCGTGGCCGGTGTAACCGGTGTCCGTCAAAATCAGCACGATTATGTCGCAGAACAGCCATTGGAAGAATTTGATAACCTCCAGTTTTTCCGTACATTGGCGCAGGTTCAAGGGCCATCACCGGTGCGTGAGTGGCGGGAAGTTGCTGTTCTGGCGGAGCGGATCGAGCAAGTTATCCATGACTGGCAGCCGGATATCTTGCACGCACATTCCCCCGCGCTCAACGGGCTGGCAGCGTTGCGCGCGGCCGAGAAAGCCAGGCTGCCGCTGGTTTATGAAATCCGGGCCTTCTGGGAAGATGCCGCAGTTGGCAATGGCACGGGCAGGGAGAATAGCCCGCGCTACTGGTTGACCCGGCAACTGGAAAACCATGTTGTCAACGGCGCCGATGCGGTCGCGGTTATCTGCGAGGGTCTGCGGTCTGATCTGATTGGACGCGGCGTAAAACCGGAAAAAATAATCGTTTCGCCCAATGGTGTGGATATGGATTTGTTCGGGAAACCACCGGCGCGTGATGAACAGCTTCTGTCCGAAATGGACCTGGTCGGGAAGCCGGTTCTGGGATTTATTGGCAGCTTTTATGATTATGAAGGTCTGGATGATCTGATTGAAGCGATGCCGCTGCTGCAGGCTTCCCATCCGCAGGCGCATCTGCTGCTGGTCGGCGGTGGTCCGATGGAAGCGGCTCTTCGCAGCCAGGTCGAGCAACTGGGTATCGGGTCTGCCGTCACCTTCACCGGCCGGGTGCCGCATGGCGAAGTCGAACGCTATTATGGGTTGATGGATATCATGGTCTATCCGCGCAAGTCGATGCGGCTCACGGATCTGGTGACGCCGCTCAAACCGCTCGAGGCGATGGCGCAAGGTCGGCTGGTGGCAGCGTCGGACGTCGGCGGTCATCGGGAACTGATCGAAGATGGGATTACCGGCACGCTGTTCCCGGCAGGTGACCCGGTGAAAATTGCGGAAAAACTGGCCAATCTGCTGGAGAATCGTGATTCTTGGCGTCAAACTATTGAAACAGCGAAGAAATTTGTTGAGGCCGATCGTAACTGGTCGTCAAACATTTTGCGTTACACTCCTGTTTACCAAAGGTTGATTGCCGACAAATCGTTCGAGCGTGCGGCGTGAGATGGTGGAGAAGAATGTGGACCAAATAGAGCAGGATTTCGCGCGGTTCAAACAGCCTGCAGTGGCTGTTGCGGGCGGGATTGCGGCAGCACTGGTGATCGCCACCTTGCCGCACGTCTATCTTGAGAATATCATTGGAGCGACCGGACTGTCCGAAATCATACCGGCAGCTGCGCCGCCGCTGGGGAATACCGCGCGGGGCTTGATTGCCGTCGTCGCGGGGATGATATCCGCGTCCGCTCTTTTCCTATTCCTGAACCATAAAATGAAATCACATGAAGGAGGCTCCGACATGAGCTTGGCAATCCGCAAAAATTTGACGACGGAGTCGATGGATAACGAGCGCGATAGTAAATCGCGCTTTGCCGTACCAAAATTCAATCTCTCCGCAAAATCCCTGACCAAATTTCTGAAAAAACCGAAAAAGTCTCCGGGCCAGGTGACCGATTTGAAGGATTTGCCGAACATCCGGCCAGCGGACCGTCATCCGGATGCTCCGGCCCGTCAACCGATTTTTGCGTCCTCCGATCTCGGGTTACCGCTTGCCGAAAAAATCCAGCGATTCGATCAGTCGGTATTCGAGCAAGATGTCGCGGAACCCGCCGAATCAGTTGCGCAGCCGTCAGCGATTGCCGAGCCGCCAATCGCGAAGCAAGCGCCGCAACCACAACGCGAAGAGGCTCCGGTGCAGAATCCTCCGGAACAGAACCACCGGCGAGAAGCGGCAGTCACGCCCAAGGAGGATTTGTCCGCCTTGTCGCTTGCGCAACTCGCCGATCGTCTGGAAGCCGGACTCGCACGTCTGGAAGCGCTGCAAATGCGCGAGCCGGCTGAGGTGCCACCAGCAAGTCCGGCAGCAGGCCCGGTGTCCGAAAACAAGGTTTTTGCCTCGACCGTTTCAGAATCACCTGCTCCGGTGAGCATTCCTCCCTTGCGGTCGGTCGATCCGGTGGATTCGACCGAGCCGGCCGAAATCAATCGTCAAGATAACCGGCAGGCCGACATGGACGCCGCTTTGAAGGCAGCGCTCGGCACTTTGGAGAAGATGACCGTTCAACGCTGACCTTCACCAATATGGTGATTCTTTAGCGGGATCGATGATTGACAGGGCTTCAACCTGCATTTGAAATTCTGTCTGTTTCGTGACCACTATATCCGCGACAAAATAGCCGGGGATTGCAAATTCGTGGTCCGGTAGCACCTTCGACAGATGCCGCATTTCGTCCGTTGCTGTGGTATCAAACCATTCAATCGAGAAGCAATAGCGCGTTCCGCTGAATGTGATGCTCGCCCACGGGCGTTGGCGCTTCAGGATGACGCGGACCCGGCCTCCGGCCAGTGCAGCAATCTGACTGGCAATTGATCTGCCTGGGTTCCGTTGGCGGTTCGTCTTTCGGATCGAATCAACCGGCATGATCTGTCCGCCATAGGGTCATGAAATGTTCAACCCGCTGCGAGACGGTTCTGCCAGGCTGCCGGCCATTGCGCAGATCCTGTACAAAGCGCGGATCGCGAACGGACATCCGTCCGAACCTTGTCCAGGCCATGTCGGTCTCATTGAGGAATATCTCGATCTTTCGCAATAATGGCACCGGCAATCTCCTTCTCGCCATCGCGCGCCTTGTCGGCGACTCGTTGAATAGGGAAATTCCTATTTGAAATGATATTTCCTACATGTCTAGGAAAAATCCTATTGCCAATTTCGGCCAGAGCCGCTATTCAATTGCCATTGTGACCGACGATGCGCGCACCAATCTGGAGAAACTGATCCGTGACAACGGGCATGATTTCGCTGCGATCTCGAAAATGCTCGGCAAAAATTCTGCCTATATCCAGCAATATATCCGACGCGGTTCGCCGAAGAAGCTGGATGAAGACGACAGGCGCCGCCTGGCGGAATTCTATGGTATAGAGGAGCGGTTGCTGGGTGCGCCGGCGATGCGGGAGTCCGGTCGGCGCGGTCCGATTGCACCCGATGGTCTGCTCCGAATCAAGCAATTGCAGGTTGGTGCTTCAGCAGGTCCCGGATCTTTGGCGGATGACGAATATGCCGAATCGATGGGTTTTTCACCGAAATGGCTCAGGCGGCTGGGTACAGACCCCGCCAACCTGTCGCTGATCGTGGTTGATGGTGATTCCATGGACCCGACTCTGGGCGATGGCGATGATATCATGGTCGATCACAGCGCTGCCTCCCGACCGTTGCGTGACGGCATATATGTGCTGCGCATGGATGATGTGCTGCTGGTCAAGCGTATCGCCATGGGCCCTTCCGGAAAATTGACGATCCGCAGCGACAATCCGCAATATCCGGATTGGGAAGATGTCAGCGCGGAAAGCGTGAATATCATTGGACGGGTGGTCTGGACGGGGCGGCGACTGTGATCGGTTTGTCAAGAGGCGGCTTGCAACTTCAGGGTGATCACGCCAAATAGCCTGTCATGACAGATGCACCCTTGAAGGCCGTGATTATTCCGGTCACTCCGCTCCAGCAAAATTGCACGCTCTTATGGTGCACAAAGACCAACAAGGCCGCATTGAGCGATCCCGGCGGAGATTTGAACAGACTGAAAGCGGCGGTCGAGGAGCATGGCGTCGATCTCGAAAAGATCATTCTGACGCACGGCCATCTCGACCATTGCGGTCAAGCGGGCATGCTCGCCGAAGAACTAGGCATACCGATCGAAGGGCCGCACGAAGATGACCGGTTCTGGATCGACCAGCTGGAAGGCGACGGCGCACGCTTTGGCATGGAAGCGAAAAGTTTCGAGCCAGATCGTTGGCTTAAGGATGGCGATCAGGTGATGGTAGGCGATCTGGTGCTGGATGTAATCCACTGTCCCGGTCATACGCCAGGCCACGTGATTTTTTACCACCAGCCGTCAAAGCTGGCGGTGGTCGGTGATGTCCTGTTTCAGGGATCGATCGGCCGCACCGACTTCCCCCGTGGCAATCATCAGGACCTGATCAACGCGATCACCCAGAAGCTCTGGCCTCTGGGTGACGACGTGACCTTCATCCCAGGCCATGGCCCGACCAGCCAGTTCGGCTATGAGCGCAAGACCAATGCGTTTGTTGCCGATGATGTGCTGGCGGCGCGCTGAGCGGGATCAGGTCAAATAGGGGATCGTAATCGCGTAAATGCCAAGTCCCAGCAGCGCTAGCATTGTCACAATCGTACCGATCATCCGGCCTTTGCCAAATTTGCCATCATCCATACCGACTCCATGGGCGACCCGGCCAAGCAGATAGAGGCCGCTGACGATCCAGAGCCAGGTTGGGGATGTTGCGCTTGCAAGTTCGATAGCCGCGACCAGGAGCAATACGAAGGGCGCGCTTTCGATATAGTTGCTGTGAGCACGCATGCGGCGGATGACTTTTTCATTGCCGCCATCGCCAATGCTGACTTTCTCGCTGGTCCTGACCTGTCCCACGCGGATCATCAGCCAGATATTTATCAGCGCAGCAGCGCCCGCAACGGTCAATGTTATTGGTAAAATCATCTTGTCCCCCCGATATGTGAAAATTATAGACCGTCTATAGAAGCACAATGCTTGCAACGCACAGGAAATTCATTATACGCGCCACTTCGCGTGCAATCTGCTGAACCCCAACCAGGTGATTCTCCAAAATACGGAGACTGGATTGTTTGGCTTTGATGCAGGCATTTGATATTAAATATATAGAACAGGCTTAGCAATGGCTGTACCAAAAAGAAAAACTACACCGTCGAAACGCGGTATGCGTCGGTCTCATGATGCTTTGAAAATCGAAGCCTATCAGGAATGCCCGAATTGCGGTGAATTGAAGCGTCCGCACCATTTGTGCGGGTCTTGTGGTCATTATAATGGCCGTGAAGTCTTGGCCGCTGATCTTTAATCGGCTAGTCTCTCGGCTTCTGACGCGCAATCAAGGGGAATAATCGGTGGGAATGAGGCCGCGAATCGCGATTGATGCGATGGGCGGAGATGAAGGCCCGCGTGTCATGGTTGCAGGCGCAGCGCTTGCTCGCCACCGTCATGCCGGTTTTCAGTTCCTTTTCGTCGGTGATGAAGCGCAGATTAAAGAAGCGCTCAAAGATCATCCCAATCTCAGCGCGGCATCCGAGATATTGCATGCGGCAGACGTCGTGTCTGGCGATGACAAGCCGGGACAGGCGCTACGCAGTTCAAAAACAACATCCATGGGCATGGCGGTCAATGCCGTGAAAACTGGAGAAGTCAGCGCCGCAGTTAGCGCTGGTAATACCGGCGCGCTAATGGCTATTGCCAAGCTGGCACTGCGCACGATGCCCGGCATCGATCGCCCAGCATTGTCAGCGCTGCTTCCGACTATGAAAGACACCGATGTGGTGATGCTGGATCTGGGTGCAAATACAGAATGCAATAGCCGGAACCTGGTGCAGTTCGCAGTGATGGGAGCTGCCTACAGCCGCATCATGCACGGTTTCGACCGTCCCAAGGTAAAGCTGCTGAATATCGGTACCGAAGAAGCCAAAGGTACCGGTACGATTCAGGAAGCCGCGGCGACGCTTAAAGGTGCCGCTGGCCTGCATATGAATTTTCTCGGATTTACCGAGGCGGACAAGATTTCCACCGGCGAAGTCGATGTGATTGTAACCGATGGCTTCTCCGGCAACGTGGCGCTCAAGGCGCTCGAAGGAACCGCGCGGTTTGTTACCGATCTGCTGAAGCAAAGCTTTCTGAGCAGCCTCCGGTCCAAAATCGGATTCCTGATTTCCCGGCCGGCGACGGAAATGTTGCGTGACCAACTGGATCCGAATAATCACAACGGTGCCGTCTTTCTCGGCCTGAATGGTGTGGTGGTGAAGAGCCACGGCAGCGCAGATGCAAAAGGTGTCGCCAACGCTGTCGAAGTGGCCGCTCGGCTGGTCGAAGACAGTATTCTAGAAAGAATCAGTGAAGATTTGACAAAAATCAGCGAAGCAGCGCCGGTGAACGAGGTGGCGAAGTGAGCGCCGTTGCCGCCAGGCGTGCCGTTATCAAGGGTACTGGCTCGGCTTTGCCGCGAACCCGAGTCTCGAATGCCGAACTGGCTGAGCGAGTGGATACCACCGACGAATGGATCGTCGAACGCACCGGCATAAGATTCCGGCATATAGCCGAAGATGACGAGACGACATCGACCCTTGCGATTGAAGCCGCACAAAAGGCCATGCAGGCGGCTGGTTTCAGCAGCGCAGATATTGACCTGATCATTGTTGCAACCGCAACGCCCGACCAGACCTTTCCTGCGACAGCAACCATTGTCCAGGATGCATTGGGCTGTAACGGCTGCGTGGCTTTTGATGTCGCTGCGGTTTGCTCGGGCTTTCTATATGCACTTTCGGTAGCGGACAGCATGATCCGGGCCGGCAGCGCGCAAAATGCGCTGGTGATCGGTGCGGAAACCTTCAGCCGTATACTGGATTGGGAAGATCGCGGAACCTGTGTGTTGTTTGGCGACGGCGCCGGTGCAGTCGTGCTAGCGGCCGAATATGGCGAACGAGGTATTCTGGCGACTCGGTTGCATGCCGATGGCGCGCATAATCAGCTCTTATATGTCGATGGTGGTGCTGGCACGACAGGCACGGTCGGTAAGCTGCGTATGAAGGGCCGCGAAGTTTTTCGTCATGCGGTCGTCAATCTGTCTTCGGTGCTGAAAGCAGTATTGGAAGAAGCCGGCGAATCGATCGACAAGGTCGACTGGGTCGTGCCTCATCAAGCCAATGCGCGAATATTGGATGCAACCGCAAAGAAGCTCAATCTTGCTCCGGAAAAGGTGATCAAGACGGTCGATATGCATGCCAATACATCGGCAGCTTCGGTTCCGCTGGCGCTGGATACTGCCGTCCGCGATGGTCGAATCAAGCCCGGAGATTTGCTGGTTCTGGAAGCGATGGGCGGCGGATTTACATGGGGCGCGTCGGTCATTCGATATTGAATTTGCTGCATTTCATCGCAAATTAACCATATTCGTCATTTTCGTCGCCGATTTTACTTCCTTGTCGAAAGCCGGTTGAGCGCAATGTAGATCCGCTCCTAGCTTGCTGCCATGGACTATCGGGCATCCACAAGTTTGAAGGTTTCGGCTCAGTTTTTATACCGTGCCTATCTTAGCTGTCATGCTCTTGAAGCCCGCAAGCCACGCCTTTTGAGCGCGCTGCAATGTTCCGAATCGGAATTAAGAGATCCCGGCTGTCAATTGGGTGACGATTCCATTGCCAATCTCTGTGCTGCGGCTCAGGAAGAACTGAATCGGTCGGACATTCATTCTGCGATCAGCCAGCACATGATCCCCCGGGGGTTTTCGGATCTGGGATTTTCCGCCTTTTTCCAGCCCAGTTTTGGTGAAGCGTTGCTGCAGCTTGTTGCAGAACAGCGACTGGGCGGAGACACGCCCATCGTGAAACTGATGCCACTCTCTTCCGGAGACCGGTTGGTATGGAGCCATGACAAGGCGGTTTCACCCGATCTTGCGCACATCGTGTTTGGCTTGGTCTATCATTGTGGTGAATTGCTGGCGGATGGCCGCTTTAAAACCGTCAAGGCGGTGCATTTTGCCCATCCCCGGCCGGAGGGGTTCAGGGGCTTTCCTGACGCCAATTCGAACGGTCCGCCGATTCCGTGCCATTTCAACAGACCATCGACCTATCTCGAATATCATCATCTCGCCATGACGAGGCCAATACAAAGCTACAATCCAGCAATTCTGTCGGCCACGAGGAGACAGGGACGGTTTTTTGCGCGAGCCAGATTCGAGCAGGAAAATCTGGCGAAACTCACCTATGAATATCTATTATATCTCCTCGACAAATCCGGCCTGAGCCTGGACGCGGCAGCGTTAACCTTTGGCATGGCGGAACGGACATTGCGGCGCAAATTGGTCGCCGAAGGTATTTCCTATCGGCAGCTGCTGGAGCAGGTGCGGCGAGACACCTGCCATCTCTACTTTCTTGAAGGCACCCGCAACCTCTCTGAAATAGCGGCCAAGCTGGGTTATAGCGAATTGAGCGCTTTCACCCGGGCCTATTCAAGCTGGTATGGTCATCCGCCGAGTCGGGACACCGGCGCCACAATAGCACTGGCCGCCTAAAGGACGAGATTTCCGGGAAATGGTGGGCGTAGAGAGAGTTGAACTCCCGACCCCTTCGATGTCAACGAAGTGCTCTACCACTGAGCTATACGCCCACGCTGGAGGCCGTCTAGCCAGCCGCTTCCGCTGGCGCAAGGCTTAATTCAGGTCGCTGATACTGTCAGGCTCGAACAGCCGGTCAACCTCGAGAACCAGATCCCGCAAATGAAAGGGTTTGGACAATATTTTGGCTTTCGGAACCGATTCTCCGGCGCGCAATGTTACGCCGGAAAAGCCGGTGATAAACATGACCTGAGTGTCCGGACAGACAGCGGCGCAATGTTGTGCAAGTTCGATTCCATCCATTTCCGGCATGACGATGTCCGTCAGCAGCAGGTCGAATTTCTGCTCCTCTAGCAACGGCACTGCCGCGGTTCCGCGGTCCACAGCGACAACTTCATAGTTGGCTTTCTCCAGCGCCCGTGTAAGATGCTCACGCATCGCTTGTTCATCTTCCGCGAGGAGAATCCTGATCATTTTGTCGCGCCTTCCCGATTATGTCTGAATACAGACAGGCCATTATGCCGAGGCCGGTCCATAAGTGCAAATCGGTTAATTTTTTCCCGAAGCCGACGTTTTTTTTGGTGGCGCAAGCCGATTTTTTCGAGAGAGAATATGGCTAATTCCTCTTCCGATATAGTCAGGGGGCAGGGGCCGAATTATTCCTTGTCCAATGTTGCGGCGCTCAATTTTCCGGTGCTGATAAGCGTGCCTCATTCCGGTCGGGAATATCCGCCTGAGCTGCTCGCCAATCTGAATGTTTCTGCGTCCCATTTGATCCGCCTGGAAGATCGCTATGCGGACAGGCTGGCGGCATCTGCAATTGCCTCGGGATTCCCGTCAATCATCGCCCGAAAGCCGAGAGCATGGGTTGATCTCAATCGTGGTCGCACGGAAATCGATCCCGATATGGTTACCGGGATGGATCCGGCGCAGTCTCCCCATATCAGCAAGAAAGTAAGGGGTGGATTGGGCATATTGCCGCGCCGGCTGCATGGGGCGGGTAATTTGTGGCGGGAAAAATGGCCGCATCAGCATGTCATCGGCCGGATCGAGCAGGATCACGAGCCTTATCACGTGATGGTGGCGCAATTGCTTGACCAGATACGGTCGATTCATGGCCGCGCGCTGCTTTTGGATTTGCACAGCATGCCGTCGCTGCTGGACGAAAATGGCCGCAAGATCGGGTTTGTTCTCGGCGATCGCTTCGGGCGAAGCTGTGAATCGCGATATGTCGAACTGGCTGCGGTTCATTTGCGGATGCATGGTCATCATGTTCAGACAAACCACCCTTATTCCGGGGGCTATATTCTGGAGCGGCACGGCAAGCCAGGCAGCAATGTTCATGCGTTTCAGCTGGAAGTGGATCGATCGCTATATCTTGATCAGAATATGCGCGAGCCGATTGCGGCTACCCGGTCGATTGCAGAATTGATTCGAAATTGCTGTGTCATGCTCGCCGAGCAACTGTCGGGCCGTGATCAGCTTGAAGCGGCAGAATGACGTTCTCCCAACAAAAAACCACCTCGCCAATGCGGCGAGGTGGCCAAGGTTCAGGGAGGTGGCATTCCAAAGGAATGCCGGTACCGATCCGATCGGGGGATGCGGACCGATACAAAGGCAATGTGGGACTTGTCGGCTAGACTTGCAAGTCCCAAAGACCGGAAAATTATCAATCGCATTTACCTGCTTCGGCCAAATCGGACGAAGCAGGCTGTTTCGACTGTTTAGATCTGTACGGAAGGTGCTTCCGTCACTTGCGGCATTTTGCCA
>TARA_R110000868_G_scaffold53249_3_pt1 | contig 17267 bp, 15 predicted proteins | sample TARA_R110000868 | Tara Oceans TARA_R110000868 (sample SAMEA4397489) | marine metagenome | biome: Polar Biome; feature: [SRF] surface water layer (ENVO:00010504); material: water (ENVO:00002006), including particulate matter (ENVO:01000060) such as... | depth 5 m | reverse complement strand
TCGCCTTCGGCGACACTTCTCCCATCAAGAAAGAGGCCAAAGCCCCCTCACCCCCAAACCGCCTCATACAGCCCCGCCAGCTCAGCCACCGTCGGCACGCGCGGATTATTCCCCGGCGAGCCGGACGCCAGCGCCTGCTCGACCATCACCGGGATCATCTCGAAATAGCGCGCGCGCTCGATGCCGAAGCCAGAGAGCGTCGGTACTTCCAGGGCTGTGACGACGCGGTTGAGGCCAGCCATCAGCTTGGCATGGGCTGCCGCTTCATCATCCCCGGCATCGGCAAAGCCGATCACCCGGCTGCAGGCGGCATAGCGCTCGGGTGCAGCAGCCAGAGAAAACTCGGTGACCGTTGCCAGGAGCATGGCGTTGGAAAGCCCGTGCGGCACATGAAAATGCGCCCCGATCGGGCGGCTCATGCCGTGGACCAGAGCGACCGAAGCGCCGGAAAAGGCGATACCGGCCAGCGTCGCGCCGAGCATCACAGCCTCGCGCGCAGGCCGGTTTTGTGGCTCGGTATACACGCTCTCCAGATTGGGGCCGATCAGGCGCATCGCAGCGAGCGCCTGCTGGTCGCAGAATGGATTGGCCTTGCGGCTGACATGCGCCTCGATGGCGTGGGTGAGCGCGTCCAGGCCTGTGTCGGCGGTGGTGCGCGGCGGCAGGCCGAGGGTGAGCTCGTAATCGATAATGGCGGCAGCCGAGACCAGGCCCGGCCCCATGCAGAGGAGTTTCTCGTCATTGGCCGCCTCGGTGATGACGGCGACGCGCGTCACTTCGGAGCCCGTGCCCGCCGTCGTCGGAATGGCGATCACAGGCAGGCCGACCGGCGCTACCACAGACGGGACCGCGATCTCGCGGATGGTCTTGCCCGTCGCGGCCAGCACGGCCATCACCTTGGCCGTGTCGATCACACTGCCGCCGCCAATCGCGATCACGGCATCAAACGGGCCGCGCGAGGATCCGGCGAGCAGGGCCTGCGTGCCGGCCATGACGCAGGCATCGGAGGGCTCCGGCTCGGTGCCGTCAAACAGGGCGTGCGGAATGCCGACCGCATCGAGCAAGGCTGTCAGCTGGCCAACAAGGCCGATGCGCACCAGCACCGTGTCGCTGACGATCAGCGGATTGCGGCAGCCCAGCCGCGCCAGGATCGACGCGATCTCGCCGAGTGCCCCGGCGCCGATCTGCAGGATGGGCGGGATGGAGATATTGGCTGACATGGCGGCAGGGCTCCTAAGTGTCGGGGCAAGGCAGGCGGTTAGGCTCGCCCCGCCATCGCAGAAATGAGAGCGGCGGTCTCGTCATCGATCACGCCATCGACGCGGGCGGGTCGATGACGGCGCTGGAAAGCTTCGACAACATCGGGCAATCCGGCATCAAGGCCATAGCCGATCGCTTGCAGCTGTGTCGCCGCATCACCGGGCACTTGATCGCCAACGGTCACAGCCACAGCGCATCCCGCCTCGGCCAGCCGGTGCCAGGGGAATTTCTCGCCCGGATCCTGCTTGCGGCCCGGCGCGATGTCGGAATGGCCGACGACCGCTTCGGGGCCAAGGCCGTGACGCTCCATCACATCTCGCACGAGCGCGATCACGGCAGCAATCTGGATGGCAGGGAAGTCCGGCAGGCCATAATCATGGCCGCCATTGACGATCTCGATGCCGATGGAGGCGGAATTGATGTCGCTTTCGCCGCGCCAGGAACTCACCCCGGCATGCCAGGCGCGCTTGTCCTCATCGACGAGCTGGAAGATGCGGCCATCCTCCTCGACCATGTAATGGGCGCTGACCTTGGCCTCGGCGTCACACATGCGCTCAAGCGCGGCGGGGCCGGTTTCCATGCCGGTATAGTGCAGGACGACCAGGCTGACCGGCAAGCGGCGGGCGTTAAAATTGGGCGATGGCGCCGCGATGACCGGCGGCCGCGTCACAGGGTCTTCTCGCGCGCCAGACCGGCCTCCGGCAGGGCCTTGTTGGGCCGCAGGGCGATAATGCCGACACCGAACAGGGCCAGGCCGCCGCCGACAATCAGCCGCCATCCGAACGGATCGCCCGTGATCACCAGACCGGCCACGACACCGACCAGCGGCGCCAGCAGGGTAAGCGGCGCGATCATGGTCGCATCATAGCGCTGCAGCAGGCTGTAGAAAATGCCGTGCCCGAAAATATTCACCGCCAGGACGGTGAAGAGAACGGTCAGCATGAAGGGCCAGCCACCGGCCATGACCGAGGAGATCTGGTCGTGTTCGAAAACGAGGGACAGAACCAGCAGAGGCGGCCAGGAGATCAGCCCGATCCATGCCTGCATGCGGATCGAGTCCAGCGGCATGCGCTTGACGAGAATCATCCCGAGCGCGCCGGAAAAGGCCGCACCGATCCCGAGCAAAAGGCCGAAGGAGAGCTCGCCGGCGCCGGGTCGCGCAACAACGAGGATGATCCCGGCGAAGGCAATGATGATGCCCGTGATGCGCGGCAGGCCGAGCCGTTCCTTGAGCATGACGACGGAGAGAAGAGTCGCAAATGGCACCCCCATCTGCAGCGTGATCGCCATGCCCGACGGCGTCGCCCATTGCAGGCCGAGGAACATCAGCGCGTATTGCAGCCCCCCCATGGAGAGCGCGATCCCGATCATCGCCTTCATGTCCTGCGGCCGCGGACGCAGCCAGGGGATCAGGATGATCGACAGCAGCGCAAAACGCATGAAGGCAAAGAAGAGCGGCGGCGAGCCATGGAATCCGGTCACCCATTCCGGGGTGCCGGAAATGGAGAACTTCGCCACAACAAAATTAATGCCCCAGACGACGCAAACCGCGATCAGGGCAAGGAGATCACGTAACCGCATATCGCTTCATGGACTGACGCGATGCAAGGCACAAGCGGCGCCACGTATAATGCGCATGCACGTTTAATGTCAGTTGGTTGCGAAATGTGCGTCGAGGAAAGCGAGGAAATTGTCCCAATCCTCGGCATGCACGCCGTGCAGACCTGGACGCATGGCGACGGCGAGATCAGCAGTGGGGTCGTAATCGGTGAGGCCGCTCTGCGTCAGCCCTTGCGAGCCGTAGAGCCGGTAGATCGGCGTCGCGCCTTCCGCTGCCCTGAAACTCGATTGCGGGTCCGACCATTGATCGCGCCAGGCGCCGCCGATGATCACAGGACGCGGCGCGATGAGGGCGATCAATTCATGCATATCGACGGGCAGAGCCTCGCGCCGGTCGCCATAGCTGGCAAAGGCCGGGGCAAACCAGTGCGGGTAATCCTCTGTGATCACGTCGATCGGCTCACCGACACCGCTATGGGCCAGGGCGGTCCCGGCAGTGCCGGCCTGGTGGGCGATGACCAGATCAATGCGCGGATCAAACGCCGCGGCCAGCACCGCCGATTTGGCATTGCGCGAATGGCCCCAGATCGCCGTTCGCTCGGCATCGAAACGCTCATCGGAATCGAGTACGTCGACAACCCGCGAATAGACCCAGGCCCAGGCGGCAATGGCGCCGCTATCCTGGCCGGGAACGAGTTCCGCCAGGCGTGCAGGCGCAGCCTCGGCACTGTCAGGGACAATATCGCCGGCATAGATCATCGCCAGGCCAAAGCCATGCGACAGGATCTGCATCACCGGCGGCTCATTGATGTATTCGCCGAAAATGACGGGCACCAATCCCTCCCCCATCATGCCGGTACAATCGGGGGCGTGCGAGCCGGGCACAGGACCGGCAATATCCGGCCGGCCATCCAGGGCGATGCTGTTGCCGCAGAAATTCTGCATCACAATCATCGGCACGGGGCCGGTGGCGTTTGCAGGCAGGACAAGGGCGAGATGGGTCTCGTAGCCGGCCATATCGAGCGTGTATTGCTCGATGCGGGCCACACCGGCAAAAGCCGCCGCGTCAATCAGCTCATGCGAGACGATCCGCGTCGGCACAGGTGCGGGCATGGTGCCGTAGATCTCGTCGAGGAAGGTCTGCTGCAGACCCGCGCGGCCCGCCTCCCACTCGGCCAGACCGACCGTATCGAGCGATGGCGTCGCGGCCTCAGCGCTGAGTTGAGCCGGCACACGCGGCAAGGCCATGCTGACGCAGCCGACGGTCATCAGCGGCAGCAAAACGAAACAGACAATCAGGAGAGCTTTGCGCATGGGAAATCAGGCCCGGTAGATCCACGACCACCGTCGCGCTGCGGACACGCAAACGCCAGAGCCATCGCAATAAAGTGAAAAATAAGCCGTCAGGCGAGTGTCAGGAACCCAGACCGTCAACGGTCCAGCCTTCAGGACCACGGGTTGCGACCAGGATTTCAGGACCGCGGGCCCGATTGCGGCGCACCTTGCTCCACAGCCAGAAGGCTCCGGCCGCGACGATGGCGGCACCGGCAACAATGAGGAAAACCGCGGTCAGCATGACGCCGAGGAAGATCATCACCCCGAGGAAAGCCATGGCAATCAGGGCGGCCAGAATATCACGCATCACGCGGCTCGCGCCGCCGGCAAAAAATCCGGTCGATGCAGGAGGTATCTGAGTCATCTGTCTCTCTCCTTCTAGGCCCCACCATGCCTATGTTGGCATTTCATGCGCCAAGGTCAATTGCTGGCGCGGACATTGAGGCCACGCGATTCAAGTATCTTGCCATAAGCCGTGTTAATCGCTGCCATTTTCTCATTCGCGAAGCGCTGGGTTTCGAGCGGGGCGCCGCGCGCCATCATGCGATCCGGATGGTTTTGCGAGGCGATTCGGCGATAGGCGCGCTTGAGATCCTGGTCGGAAATATCCGCATCAATGCCCAGGATGACATAGGGATCATGATCAGGTGCCCCGATATGGGCCGTGCTGATGCGGCGAAACTCAAGCGGAGAGAAGCCGAAAATAGACGACACCTGATCGAGATAGTCGAGCTCGTCACTGGTCACCGCCCCATCCGCCTTGGCGACGTGGAAGAGCCCGTCGAGCACATCCTCCAGGATCGCCGGATTGGCCCGGAAGCGGCGCGCCAGACGGCGGGCATAGCCCTCGAAGCCGAGCGTTGTCTGCATCGCCAGCTCAAAGGCGCGGTCGAGCGCAGCGCGGCCCTCGGGTGGCGGGCGGAAGACTTCGTAGAAAGCGCGCACCTCGCTGCGCGTGACCACGCCGTCGGCCTTGGCCATCTTGGCGCCCAGCCCGATCAGGGCCATGGCGAAATCGGCATCCTCGACCCGGCGTTCAGGCACACAATCGCCGCCATCGCATTCAAGGAAGCAATCCCGGCCCTGGAGGCGCGCTGCAAATTTCTGCCAAAAACCCATGCGTGTCCTGTTCCTTGCCGGGCGATATAGGGCCTTGTCGCTTTATACGCGAGAGTACGGCGTGCGGATTGATCGAGGTTTGTCAGCTTTATCCGGTTGCGCCCTCACAAGCCATGCTTAACCTCGACCGGCGACATCATACCCAACAGGAAATGGTCAGGAGCCGGCATGTCGGACTGGGAGTTCTGGATTGATCGCGGGGGTACGTTTACCGACATTATCGGGCGCGATCCCGATGGCCGGCTGCATCCGCTCAAACTCCTCTCGGAAAGCCCCGATTATGGTGACGCCGCCAGCGAGGGCGTGCGCCGCCTGTCGCGCGGTGCGCCGGTCGGCTCGGTCAAGATGGGCACGACGGTGGCCACGAATGCCCTGCTCGAGCGCAAGGGCGCGAAAACGCTCTTCCTCGTCACGCGCGGTTTTGCCGATCTGCTCGTCATCGGCGATCAGACGCGCCCCGATATCTTCGCTCTCGACATCCAGCGCCCCCGCCCCCTGCATGACCGCGTCATCGAGATCGATGAGCGGCTCGACGCGAGCGGCGCAGTCATCACGCCGCTTGACGAGGCGCCTGTCATCACGGCGCTTGAAGCCGCGTTTCGCGAGGGCTTCACCTCGGTCGCCATCACGCTGATGCACGCCTATGGCAATGACGCTCACGAAAAGCGCCTCGAAACACTGGCACTCGAGGCCGGCTTTGCCACGGTGATCCGGTCGAGCATTGCCAGCCCGCTGGTCAAGATCGTGCCGCGCGCTTCGACCACGGTGCTGGATGCCTACCTGACGCCGGTGCTGCGCGAGTATGTCGACCGGGTCGAAACCGGGCTCGACGGCACGCCGCTCTATTTCATGCAATCCTCGGGAGGGCTCGCACCGGCGGCCGGCTTCCACGCCCGCGACGCGGTGCTCTCCGGTCCCGCTGGCGGTGTCGTCGGCATGGCCAAGACGGCCCTTGCCTCGGGCCACCCCAAGGTCATCGGCTTCGACATGGGCGGCACCTCGACCGATGTCTCGCGCTTTGATGGCGAGACCTATGAGCGGGTGCAGGAAACCATGGTCGCCGGGCATCGCCTGCGCGCGCCAATGATGGCCGTTCACACCGTCGCTGCCGGCGGCGGATCCCTGCTCACCTTTGACGGCGAACGCGCCCGCGTCGGACCGGAAAGCGCCGGCGCCATGCCCGGTCCCGCCGGCTATGGCCGCGGCGGGCCGGCCGCTGTCACCGATGCCAATATCGTGCTCGGCCGTGTGCAACCCGACTGGTTCCCCAAGGTGTTCGGAAACGACGGCAAAAGCCCGCTCGATGTCGCCGCCAGCCGCGCCGCGCTGCAGGAACTGGCCGACGCCATGGGGCTGGAGAGCCCCGAGGCCGCCGCCGAGGGCTTCCTGGCCGTCGCTGTGGAGAGCATGGCCCAGGCGATCAAGCAGATCTCCATCGGCCAGGGCGTCAACCCGTCCGCCTATGCGCTCGCCGCCTTTGGCGGAGCCGGCGCCCAGCATGCCTGCAAGGTCGCCGATGCGCTGGGCATGACGACCGTGCTGATCCACCCCTATGCCGGCCTGCTCTCGGCCCTGGGCATCGGGCTGGCGGAAATCCGCCAGACGAAGCAGGCCGCCATCGAGCAGGGCTTTGAGGACGCATTTGACCGGGCGCACGAGGAAGCCGCACGGCTTGCGAGCGACGTCACGGCCCGGCTCACCCGCGAAGGCTTTGCCGCCGACCAGATCCGCACACGGACGGAATGGCGCCTGCGCGTCACCGGTTCGGATACGAGCCTGCCGGTCCCGGTCGATACGCCAGACGCGATGCGCAAGGCCTTTGCCGCAGCCCATAAGCGCCTGTTCGGCTTTGCTCCCGACGCCGCCCTGATGATTGAATCCGTCACCGTCGAGGCCGAGGCCGATCCGCCCGGCTCGCGCGGCTGGTCGATCGAGGTGAGTGAACTGGCAGGCACGCCGCAGGCCGCCGTCGAACTGGCCATGTTCGACCGCGGCGCCTGGCGCCGCACGCCGCTCTATACGCTCGACAAGTTTGGCGATGGTGCCCGCGCGGCAGGGCCGGCCCTGGTGATGGATCCCAATTCCACCATCGTTATCGATGAGGGCTGGCTGGCGAGGCGCCTGCCTGATGGCACGCTGGAACTGACCCGCACCAAGGAATTGGCCAGCGAGGAGGCCGACACCGCCCTCGATCCGATCCGCCTGGAGCTCTTCAACAAGCGCTTCATGAGCGTGGCCGAACAGATGGGCCTGGCGCTCGAACGCACCGCCCACTCGGTCAATATCAAGGAAAGGCTGGACTTTTCCTGCGCCGTCTTCGACGCGGATGGCGGTCTCGTCGCCAATGCGCCGCACATGCCGGTCCATCTGGGATCCATGTCGGCGAGCGTGCGGGCCGCGGCCAATGCCCATCCCGATCTCGGGCCCGGGGATGCCGTTGCGGTCAATGCGCCCTATGATGGCGGCACGCATCTACCTGATATCACACTGGTTACGCCGGTGCATGACCATGAGACCGGCGAGCGGATCTTCTACGTCGCCTCGCGCGGTCACCATGCCGATGTCGGCGGAATCGCGCCGGGGTCGATGCCGCCCTTCTCGACCTCGATCGAGGAAGAGGGGGTGCAATTCCGCAATATCAAGATCATGGCGGGCGGCAGATTCCTCGAGGCCGAGACCCGCGCCGTGTTGGCGTCCAGGCCATGGCCAGCCCGCAATCCCGACCAGAATATCGCCGATCTCAAGGCCCAGCTGGCGGCCTGCGCCAAGGGGGCGGACGAATTGCGCCGTCTTGTCAGCGACAATGGCCTTGCGGTGGTGAAGGCCTATATGGGCCACGTCCAGGACAATGCCGAGCGTGCCGTACGCCGCGTCATTGATGCGCTGAGTGATGGCGAACATAGTGTGAAGCTTGACGATGGTGCGGTCATTCATGTGGCAATCCGGGTGGATAGAGAGACCCGTTCAGCGGTCGTCGATTTCACCGGCACCTCGCCCCAGCGGCCGAGCAATTTCAACGCGCCGTCCTCGGTCGCGCGCGCCGCGGTCCTCTACGTCTTCCGCTGCCTCGTCGGCGATTCCATTCCGCTCAATGAGGGCTGCCTGAAACCGCTCGAGCTGATCATCCCTGAAGGCTGCCTGCTCAACCCGAAATCGCCCGCCGCCGTCGTCGCCGGCAATGTCGAGACCAGCCAGCTTGTCGTCGATGCCCTGTTCGGTGCCACCGGCCGGCTCGCCGCGAGCCAGGGCTCGATGAACAATCTCACCTTCGGCAATGACCGCCACCAGTATTACGAGACGATTTGCGGCGGCGCCGGGGCGGGCGTGGATAATCAAGGCCACGGCTTTGCCGGCCTCAGCGCCATCCACACCCATATGACCAATTCACGCATGACCGACCCGGAAGTGCTCGAGCGGCGCTTCCCGGTTCAGCTCCTCTGTCACAGGATCCGGCCCCACTCCGGCGGCGCCGGCAAATTCCCCGGCGGCGATGGTTCGATCCGGCGCTTGCGCTTCCTGGAAGCGATGGAAGTCGCGCTCCTGTCCTCGCGGCGCAAGGAAGCCCCATTTGGACTCGCAGGCGGCGGCGAGGCCGCGCGCGGCGAGCAGCGCGTCACCCGTGCCAATGGCGAGACGGAGGCCCTGCCTGGACTGTTCCGTATTGATGTCGAGCCGGGCGATGAAGTGGAGATCCGCACGCCGGGCGGCGGTGGGTATGGGAAGCCTTAAGCCGAACCCCAACGGGACATGGCCCGTCGAACAATCAGCGATGACGGACGAACTCGCGCACGATCGCTGGCGCATTCACGGCGAAATAGAATGTCCAACCAACGCAACTCAAAAAGAACCAATCACGTAGAAGTTGTTCAAATCCTTGACCCTCGATCAAGCGTAGAAGAATGGTGAGCACGAGAAATGTCACCCCACCAGCAACGATCGGTATCCAGAAGACTAGTTTCAGGAAGGGATTGAACAGCTTATTCATTTTCACTCCTCTGCGACTTTCATTCGAAAGATAAATGGGGGCACACGCAATTAATTCTGCCCGCCCCCCAGTTTCAGCCCCCGGCCCGCGCCGGGCAGGGCCATCCCTGAAACTCTTGCCAAGCAGGGCGCCAGACTGGACTTGTCTCGTCAAGGGTCCTGACCGCGCAGCGGCGCTTCGCGCCCTTGACGAGACAAGTCCAGTCTGGCCGGATCCCGGCACGGCTTTCAGGGCGGGGTCTGGCCGCTCGGGCCAACGCGTTGGACGGGGAGGTTTTCAACGGTGACGGACGACCTCGCAGCTATCGATGCGCCAGCGCAGGCTTTCAACCTGCTGTTCCCGCCCGTATTCCAGCGCGCTGCCTGCCCGGCAAGCCCGCCCGCCCATTTCTTCGCCAAGGTGATTCATGTCGTCCTGGCATATGTTCCTCGATCTGTCATAGCCGCCGCTATTGTCCATCGAGAACATCCGGGCACCACAGGTGGCCTGGGTATAGCTGGTCCAGATATAGGTCGAGTGCAGTCGGCCATCGGTCACATGATCGCCGCGCGACCACGCATGATCGCCGGCGCCGTGTACCTGGTTCCTGACTTCGAGGCTTTGATCATCCTGAGCTCTGTAAACCACGCCGTGCGCGTTTAGCGCGGTATACCGGTGCGCGACGCCGACCGAAAATTCCGACTGGTTGCCGTCACAATGACTGGACTGGACGCGCCAGACACGAATTCGCACCGTTTCTCCAGCCGGAATAATATCCCAGTAGGCTTGGCCGGTATTGGCCCAGCTACCGTCTGCCATATGCCGTTCGCCCTCATAACAGTTGAGCGGAAAAACATAGTACAAGAGGTCCTCGCCTTCCTCGTTCGTCAGAAGAAGATAGGCGTAGCGCTCCGCGTGAGCGGCGCCACTGGCACCAAGGATCAAAAAGACGGCACAGGCGCCGCCCAGAACGGTTCGCAGGGCACGCAATACATTCAACATGGTTCAGCTCCGGCGGGCGGTGGGCCTGGCGTTTTGTCAACGCCCGTCGGATGACCCGCCCTGATCGCACCCTGTACAAGGTTAGATACATCTTCTGCCGGGCTGTCGCGAAATAATTGGGACAGACACAATAAATCGATGCGCGCGGCGGCAGTAATTGTGTCTGCCAGCACCCCCACATCTCAAATTAGTGGGAACACTTTATTGGTGCGAATACTCGCAAATTTTTGGAAGTGACTGACTGGTATTGTGGTTAAACTGTTGGAATAATTCGCGTGCGTCCCCGTTTTTCGCACACCGCGCGGCGGCGGTTACGGCGCTGCGCCACATTAAACTTCGGCAAGACTGTCATCCGGTTTGCCGTCAGCGCCGTACCCTCCCCTGTCACATGCATGAGACCCAAGCCCTAAGGATTGGTGGCGGCCACCACCAATCAATCACCCTCCAGAACAGGAGCGCAAACATGCGTCTCATTGCCCTGGCTGCCATCGCAGCCGCTGCCGTCTCAGCCCCCGCCTTTGCCGCCAACCCGGCATCCCCGAAGGTCGACCATCATGGTCATGAAGCCATGGCTCATGCCGATATCGTCGATACGGCGATTGGCGCTGGCGACTTCACCACGCTGGTCGCCGCCGTCCAGGCTGCCGGCCTGGTCGACACGCTCAAGGGAGAAGGCCCTTTCACGGTCTTCGCACCGCTGGACTCGGCCTTTGCCGCCCTGCCCGATGGTGAAGTTGCGCGGCTCCTCCTGCCGGAAAACCAGGCGGAACTCGCCAGCCTTCTGACCTATCACGTCATCCCCGGTGCCGTGACGTCCGACCAGATTGCAGGCCAGGTCCTGACGGTCGAGACCGTTGAAGGTTCGCCGCTGGTGATCGATGCCACCGATGGCGTCCGGGTGGGTAACGCCACCGTCGTCCAGGCGGACATCCAGACCTCAAACGGCGTCATCCACGTCGTCGACCAGGTCATCATTCCGGCCGGCTAACTGACTTCTGACAGGCCTGCCCGCACGCTTGCGGCAGGCCTGTCCAATTTTCGCGTGCCCCGCAGCAGACCAGTCTGGAGGCGCTAGCCTGCCGGATCCGGCTTCGCAGCCGCTACCGCCTTGCGCCGACGCGGTTTGGCCGCGCGCGAGACAGGCCGCACATGGTCCTCGATATATTCAACGATCACACCGGCAACATCCTTACCCGAGGTGCGCTCGACGCCTTCCAGCCCGGGCGAGGAATTGACCTCGAGCACTTTCGGGCCCACCGATGAGCGCAGGAGATCAACGCCCGCGACAGCCAGCCCCAGCGCCTTGGCGGCGCGGATTGCGGCGGCGCGTTCGTCCTTGGTGACCTTGACCTTGGTCGCCGATCCGCCGCGGTGCAAATTGGAGCGGAACTCGCCGGCCTCGGCCTGGCGCATCATCGTCGCCACGACCTTGCCGCCGACGACGAAGCAGCGAATATCGGCGCCATCGGCCTCCTTGATGAATTCCTGAACGATGAAATTGGCTTCCAGTCCGCGAAAGGCGTCGATCACCGACTCAGCCGCCTTCTTGGTTTCCGCCAGCACGACACCGCGGCCTTGCGTGCTCTGCAACAGCTTCACCACCAGCGGCGCGCCGCGCACATGGGCGATGAGGTTGCGCGTATCCTTGGGCGAGTGGGCAAAGGCGGTCACCGGCATGGCAATACCCTCGCGCGCCAGCACCTGGTGGGCATAGAGCTTGTCACGCGAGGCGCCGATCGCGGCGGGCTCGTTGAGACAATAGGCGCCCATCATGGAAAATTGCCGCAGCACCGCCATGCCGTATTCGGTCATCGACGCGCCGATGCGCGGAATGATCGCGTCATAGGCCGGCAGCGGCGTGCCGTCATAATAGACTTTCGGTTCGGCCGCATCGATCGCCAGCGTGCAGCGCGCCGTATTGATCATCTCGACGACATGACCGCGCGTCTCGGCGGCATCTTTCAGCCGCTGGGAAGAGTAGTTGTTCGGCTCGCGCGTCAGCACCGCGATGCGAAGCGGGCGCTTCACCGGCCGGCGGCGCGGGAAATCCTTGTAGAGCTCGTAGGACAACACACCCTGGGCACAGGACTGGGCCGGATTGACCACCATATCCTCACCAATCGCCTGCCGCCCGAGCAACATGCGATAGGTCATGGATTCGCGATTGGTCAGGGTCAGCTCGACCGGCCAGGTCTTGTCGCCTATGGTCACAGGCGTCTCGATCACCCAGCGCAATTCACGCTCGCCATTCGACGAGGTCACCTCACGCCGGTCGACAGCGGGCGCCGAGCAGACAACCTCGATCTCCGGCTTGTCGGGCACCGGATGCATGATGAAACGCACCTGCGGTGCATCCAGCGGCCCGAAGGGCTCAACCGACACCGCATGCAGCGCCGAGGTCCGCGCCCCGGTATCAACCTTGGCCCGAACAGCCGGCAGCCCCAGCTTCGGGAAAGCCGCCCATTCTTCCCAGCCCAGCAGGAATGTCGTGTCCATTGGTGTCTCTCGAAGGCCGCTGTGAAATGCCGGGTGGTCTTAGCAGAACGCAGGGATGAGCCAAGGGGCAACGGGACATGGTCCAGTTCCGAAGGGACAGGTGCGTGTCCCGACTTGGGTACTCATCGCGCGCCACGTTCCGCGTTGCCTCTCACCGAGTCGGGACACACACCGGCTGCGCCGAACCATGTCCAGCAACACTATTCGCTCGGCACAGCCACCCAGATCTTCATCGTCAATTGCCCGCTCGGCTCATCGGGATGCAGCGAGGTCTGGTGCGCGAGGGTCAGGCCGGCGCCTTCGATCCAGGCTTGCATTTCCTCGTCGGAGAATCCGAGGCGGCGATGGTAGTGGTCGGCGCGCAGGGTTTCCAGCTGGTGGGGGGCGAAGTCGACGATGAGGAGATGGCCGCCCGGCTTGAGCAGGCGGGCGCATTCGGCGACGGCGCCTGCCGGGTCGTCGAGATAGTGCAGCACCTGGTGGACGGTGACGAGATCGGCGGCGGCGTTCTCGAAGGGCAGCGCGCCGACATCGGCATGGCGCACGGAGCAATTCTTCAGGCCGGCATTTTCCAGATTGAGACGGGCGACATTGAGCATGGAATGGTTGATATCGACGCCAATGCCGCGCTTGACGCGGTCGGCGAAGAGCTCGAGCACACGGCCCGTACCGACGCCGACATCGATCATCAGGTCGAAGGGGCCCGGACCGGCCAGCTTGCGCATCGCCGCCTCGACCTCGTGATCGGCCAGATGCAGGCGGCGGATCTGGTCCCAATCATCCGCGACGCTCTCGAAATAGGCCTGCGCGGCGAGCGCGCGGGTCTGCTTGATGCCTTCCAGACGGGCAAAATCGCGGCTGAGGACCGGATCATCTTCCGGCTGCAGCTCGCCAATAATCTCGGCCAGGCGGCGGCCACCGCCCGCCTCGGTCAAACGGTAAAAGACATAGGCACCCTCGGGCAGGCGTTCGGCGAGGCGTGCATCGGTGAGGAGTTTGAGATGGCGGCTGACGCGCGGCTGGCTCTGACCCAGCACATGCACGAGTTCGGACACGGTCAATTCCCCACGCGCCAGCAAGGAAACCACCCGCAAACGGGTCGGTTCGGCGATTGCCTTGAGCTGGGTGACCAGTGCGTCCATTGTGATTCTTGCCTGTAAGTGCGGAATGTCCCTTGCTTTTATCTGCATCGCGACGAAGTTCAAAGGCAAGCCTGTATGCCGGATTCTGGAGCGCAATGTGAGACGCCGCGAGATCATCATTATCGGCGCCGGCCTGGCCGGCGTCAGCGCCGCCTGGACGCTCAACAAGCATGGCCACAAGGTGACTGTGATGGACGCGCTGTCAGGTCCGGCGCTGGAGACCAGCTTTGCCAATGCCGGCGCGCTGACACCGTCCGAGCCCGAGCCCTGGAACCAGCCCGGCGTGGCGGGGCAGCTGATCGCCTCACTGTTTAATCCCCACGCCGCAATGAAATTGCGCCTCGCACCCCTGCCCGGCCTGATCGGATGGGGTCTGCGCTTCCTGCGCAATTCCACCCGCGCCCGCCATGCTGCGGCCAGCCAGGCCAATTTCGCGCTTTCGCGCTACAGCCTGGCGCAGACGCAGGCCGTGCGCGATGAGCTGGGTCTGGAATTCGATAATCTCAAGCGCGGCACGCTCAAGGTCTGCCGCAGCCAGGCCGCCATCGACGCCTCGATTATCTCCGCCGACAGGCTGGTGCCGCTGGGCCTGCGCTATGAAGTGCTGGACCGCGCCGCCACGCTCGCGCTGGAACCGCAGCTGGAAGCCATCAGCGACCAGATCGCCGGCGCCATCCTCTATCCCGACGACGAGTCCGGCGATGCGCATCGCTTCACACTTGGCCTCGCGGCCGCGGCCGAGACGGCCGGCGTCGTGTTTGAATGGAATACGCGCATCACCGAGTTGATGGATCGCGGCGGCCACATTATTGGCGTGCGCACCGAGACCGAGGAGGTCGAGGCCGACACGGTGGTGATTGCTGCCGGGCACACCGCCTGGACGCTGATGAAGCCGCTTGGCCTGCACCTGCCCGTGCGGCCGGTGAAGGGCTATTCGCTGACGCTCGACATGTCGGGCATCAATGAACGCCCCGGCGTGCCGGTGTTTGACGAGGCGCTGCACGCCATTGTCACGCCGATGGGCGACCGTCTGCGCATCGCCGGCACGGCCGAGATCGCGGGAACTGACAAGCAACTGCGCCCGGAACGGGTGGAAAACCTCAAATCCCTGGTGCGCGCCCTCTATCCCCACTTTGCCGACACGCTGCTGGCCGGCGAGATCAATGCCTGGACGGGCCTCAGGCCCATGAGCGCCGATGGCCGCCCCTTTATCGGCGAGACCCGCGCAAAAGGCCTGTGGCTGACCACCGGCCATGGCCATCTCGGCTGGACCCAGGCCATGGGCTCGGCCGGCCTGCTGGCAGCCCTGATGGATAGCGAGACACCGCCGGTTGATCCGGCGCCGTTTGCGGCGAACCGGAGCTAGCTGGCTCGCGCATCCGGAAAATTGAAGCGCGCCGCAAAGCTCTTGTGCTGAAGTGCATGCTCCAGACGGCTCATCGCGTCGAACAAGTCGATCCCGATCTCGTCAAACAGACCCTGATAGACATTTCCTGCCTCGAACATGAAGTGCGCAGCCGCTGCGGCCTGCTTGACGCCCGCCGCTGTCAAATGCAGGGGTTTGCGCCGCGCGTCATGTTCGTCCTCACCTCGCTCGGCCAACCCCAGATCAACCAGCTTCTTCACATTCTTGATCACTGCCGCATGGGTCACGCCCACTTGCTGTGCGATTTCGGTTACGCTGAGGGGCCCGTCGGCCAGCAAAAGCAGGGCCGAAACGGATCGCGGCGGCAGGGCGAAACCAAGACGGCGCATCAGGAGACCGCCATCCGCCTCAATCGTGTCGGTGACCCTTATCGCCAGCAGGGCGAAGAAAGCCGGGGCATATTTCCCGTGGGCGATATCCTGGAAGTCATTCATGGTTCGCTCCAATTGACAAAATCGTTACTGGTAACGTAAAAGGTTTCTCACTATAAGCGTTACCAGTAACTTATAAATGACAGGAATGCGCCGATGAGTACAGCCCGTGCACCACACATACTGTTCGCTGCAGCGATTGCGGCTACCGCAATCTGTCTCGCCGGCTGTGCCTTTGCGCAACCCGTCCCTGACCAGAGCTTCACCGCAGATCAATTGCGGGAGGATCTGACCGACTGGCAAGACTGGCTCCGATCGACCCATCCGGATCTCGCCCATTCGAGCGATATCGCTCAGCTCGACCGGCAGGTCGAGGCGTTGGGCGAAGGCCTGGACGGCAATTACAGCGCACTGGAAGCCTGGATGGCCCTCTCAACCCTAAATCCGCTTTTTGCCGACGCTCATACCGGCCTGGCTATCCCGCCAGCGCCAGACGCGAGCTTCCCCCCGGTCGAGATCAGGGATGGTCACGCCTGGATCGGAAGCGCAATAGCTCCTCAAAGCCAGCTCAGGCCAGGCGAGCGGATCGTCGCCGTGGACGAGGTTGATGTCGACGCGATGATCGCCGCTGTCCTCCCCTATATTCGCGGTGAATCCGACCAGTTGCGCGAACGCATTCTGGAATTGCGCTTCGCCGAATACCTCGCCTTCTGGTCGGGGCGGAGCACATTCAGACAGATCGGCCTCGAAGATATCGAGGGAAACAGATCCAGGCTTTTCCATGCCCCCCAGACTGATCGGGCGGGTGAGGACGAGGTCCTCTTCTCACTCGACTTCCAGGGTTCGACGGCGATTCTGACGGTGCAATCCTTCGATCTCGCACAGCTAGACACCTTCAATGCCTTCCTCATCGAGGCCTTCGCGGCGATCGCGTCCCGGAGAAGCGAACGCCTGATCATCGACATCCGGCAAAACGGCGGCGGCGCGCGGGAGCTCTCCGACGCATTGCTCGCCTATCTGACCGCGGACCGCTACACGCCAACTTCGGCGATCACCGCCCGCATCACACCCGACAATATCGCCCGCATCCCCGGCGCCGAGCTGGGGCAGGTTGTCCACCTGCCCTTCCCGCAATGGGTCGAACCGTCGGCCAGCCAGCCTGATCGATTTACGGGGGAGATCTATGTCCTGATCGGCCCGAATACCTATTCGCAGGGTATTGTTTTCGCGACCATCGTGCAGGATTTCCACATCGGCCTGATCGCGGGATCGCCGACCGAAGGCGCCGCCAATCAGACGGGCCAGGTGCAACGCTTCACCTTGCCACACACCGGTTTCGAGGCTCGCTCACCGCTCTATGTCTTCCAGCGTGCGTCGGGCGACGTGTCGTCTGACCCGGTACGGCCAGACATTGCCCTCGACCCGGCCGAGCAAGACCAGCTCTCAAGCTTGCTGGAACATCTCGACCAACGTTGAGCGCTCGAGCTCTTCATCACACCCACCTTTGTGGGACGAACAAGCTCGATGTGAAAAAGGGCCCGGCGCTGAAGCCGGGCCCTGATTTCAAAGAGACGCCACCAGGTCGCGCCTAG
>TARA_R110000868_G_scaffold121097_4_pt1 | contig 17300 bp, 18 predicted proteins | sample TARA_R110000868 | Tara Oceans TARA_R110000868 (sample SAMEA4397489) | marine metagenome | biome: Polar Biome; feature: [SRF] surface water layer (ENVO:00010504); material: water (ENVO:00002006), including particulate matter (ENVO:01000060) such as... | depth 5 m | reverse complement strand
GGTTATTGCTAATTTCAAAGAAACGCAATTGAATAAAATGGTAGCGGGACAAAAAGTAACATTAAAAGTAGATGCGTATCCTGATTACGAATTTAAAGGGACTATAACTTCATTTTCACCAGCAACAGGGGCTCGTTTCTCTATTTTACCTCCTGATAATGCAACTGGGAATTTTGTTAAAACAATTCAGCGTTTGCCTGTAAAAATTAATATCGATACAGACAACGATGTGGAGAAAATAAAATTATTACGTCCGGGAATGAATGTGGATGTTGACGTACATATAAAATAAAATGGTAAAATCAGAAGACGATTTAGTAGAATACGGCTTTAGAAGAATCATTATTACAATAACTGCAGTACTCTGTGCTTTACTGGAAATTGTAGATACTACTATTGTCAATGTTGCACTAACTAATATGCGAGGAAGCCTTGGAGCTACGTTAACTGATGTGGCTTGGGTAATTACTGCTTATGCTATTGCAAATGTTATTGTGATTCCAATGACGAGTTGGCTTTCACAGCAATTTGGAAGACGTAATTATTTTGCTGTTTCCATCATCATTTTCACAACAGCATCCTTTTTATGTGGTAATGCTACTAATATTTGGGAACTAGTAGCTTTTCGATTTATTCAAGGGCTTGGTGGTGGAGCATTATTGGTGACTGCACAAACGATTATTACAGAGAGTTATCCTATTGCTAAACGAGGAATGGCTCAGGCTATTTATGGAATGGGAGTAATTGTAGGACCTACATTAGGACCGCCTTTAGGAGGGTATCTTGTGGATCATTTCTCTTGGCCTTATATTTTTTATATCAATATCCCTTTAGGAATCATTGCTACACTTTTAACTTTAACTTTTGTTAGAAGTCCAAAATATGGTGAGAAATTAAAAGCAAACCAAGTAGATTGGATTGGAATTATCCTTTTGGCTTCTTTTATCGGTTCTTTACAATTTGTTTTAGAACACGGTCAGCAAGACGATTGGTTTAATAACGGATTAATACTAAGTTTAAGTGTGATCACCGTATTTGGTTTGATCTTATTTATTTGGCGAGAGATGACCTATAAATATCCTATAGTGAACCTTAGTGTTTTAAAGGATGGAAATTTAAGAATTGGTACTGTAATGTGTTTCATACTAGGATTTGGATTATATGGTTCCACTTTGATTATCCCTATTTATACGCAATCCATTTTAGGCTGGACCGCTACAGATGCGGGTCTATTATTGATTCCTGGGTCTATTACAACCGCTTTCATGATGCCTATTATAGGTAAATTGATTCAAAAAGGAGTTCCCCAAGGCTACATGGTAGGAATTGGATTTTTAATTTTCTTTTTCTTTACTTTAATGATGCATAATAACATGACTCCTGACACTGGAACAGAACATCTGTATTGGCCGTTAATTTTAAGAGGAATTGGTTTGGGATTGCTATTTGTACCAATCACCACCTTATCGCTTTCTACTTTATCCGGGAAACATATTGGTGAAGGGGCAGCATTTACAGGGATGATGAGACAATTAGGAGGTTCATTTGGTATTGCCATCATTACCACATTTATAACGAGATTTAGTCAAGAACACCGTGTCAATCTTGTTTCCCATTTAGATGGAAGTAGATTTGAAGTGCAACAGCGAGTGACACAATTACAGCATGCTTTTATGTCTAAAGGTTTTACTGCTAATGAAGCATTAAAAAAAGCCTATCAAGCCATTGATTATGCCGTTATGAAACAAAGTACAGTCTTATCGTATATGGATATTTTCTTATACTTAGGGATTATGTTTTTATGTTGTATTCCTATTATATTTTTAATCAAAAAAGGAAAAAACAAAATTGACCCTGCTGATGCTATGCATTAATTAGGAAAAAATTAATACATAAAAATTCTTATCTAGCTAAATAAATATTCTATATGTCTATTTATTTAGCTAAATTTGTTTTCAGTCTATAATAAACCTACAGTTAAGAATATACATATTGAAATTAATTACTTTTTTTTGAAATATTAATTAAATAAAACATTTACACTTTTTACTGTTTCAAGTAAATCAATTTGATAATTAAAATAATACCACAACCCTATTTCTTTTTTGTTTAAAAGAGATAATAATTCCCATACAACATATGCTACGCTTTTTTCGAAATGAACAATGGAAAGAATTTGATCCAGGATATGATTCTCGATTTAGATATGCCATATCAAATCAAGGAAGACTAATGAGTTTTAAGGATGAATTTAAGAAGGGTCGAATATTATCCGGAAGTTCTGCAGATGGTTACCGAATGTTTCGATATAAAATAATAATTGATGAAGTAACTGTAAACAAACACTACTTTATACACAAACTTGTTGCTCAACAATTTTTACCTGAAAAAAAAGAAGATGAAGAATTTGTATTACATCTCGATTTTAATAGAATAAACAATAATGTAGAAAACTTAAAATGGGCAACAAAAGCCGAAATGGTTGCTCATAATAAAAATAGCCCAAAAGTTATTCAAGCCAAAAAAAACCTTCTTGAATTTAATATTAAAAGGGACGGAATAAAATTAACATCAACTCAAGTCCGATTAATTAAAAAATTAATTTCAAATCCAAACCGTAAAACCAGAATGAGACTAATCGCTAAGCAATTTGGAATTAGCGAAATGCATCTCTATAGAATTAAATCAGGAGAAAATTGGAGTAGTGTTAAATAATCTTTTTATCTAGTAAATACTAAGTTATTCCCTTTTGATAAATTAGCATCAAACTGATAGCCTTCATAATTGAATCCTTTCAAATCATCAATGGTTTTGGCATTAGTATCGACAATATAACGCACCATCATCCCCCTTGCCTTCTTAGCAAAAAAACTAATAATTTTCAGTTTTCCATCTTTATAATCCTTAAAATGAGGCGTAATCACTGGAACTTTCAAGGTTTTAACATCAATTGCCGAAAAATACTCGTTACTAGCTAAATTGATAAATAACTCGTCTTTTTTAAGTTCTTTATTCAGTGCTTTTGTAATAGTAGATTTCCAATATTCATATAAGTTTTTGCTTTCGCCAATGGGTAATTTGGTTCCCATTTCCAGTCGGTACGCTTGCATTAAATCCAATGGTTTTAATAAACCATACAATCCTGATAAAATACGCAAACTATCTTGTACAGTATCTAACTTATCCATTGGAATAGAATAGGCATCCAAACCAGTGTACACATCACCATCAAATGTATAAAGAGCAGGACGAGCGTTTTCGACGGTAAAAGGTGTTTTCCAATCTTGGTTGCGTTGCCAGTTTAAATCAGCCAATTTATCTGAAATATGCATCAATTCCGATAAATTTTTTGGTGATTCATGTTTCAATACTTTATGAATCTGTCTTGATTCTTTCAAAAATGAAGGTTCAGTATGTTGAGTTGTAGGCAATTCTTTTTCAAAATTCAAAGATTTGGCAGGCGAGATAACAATTTTCATAAATAATCCTTTTTCAGGTTGGTCTAATAACATCCCAAAAGTACAAATTGCAAATAAGAAATACCTATTTGTAAATTGAATAGTTCTATGGAGAAATAGAAATTAAAAATGGTTTCAAGTTTTATTTAGATTATTTTTGAGTTTGATAAAAAATTAAAAATATTGTTTAAAATATCATGACACCAATCTCCATAAAAAAAGCTTCTTTATCGGACTTAGAAATGCTGCAAAAAATAGGTAAACAAACCTTCATGGAAACATTTGAATCGGTAAATACTCCCGAAAACATGGCCAATTACCTTGAAGAAAGCTTCAATACTAATCAATTGACAACGGAACTTAATAACCCTGATTCTCAATTTTACCTGGCTTTTTTAGAAAATGAAGCCATTGGGTACCTTAAAATAAATTTTGGTAAAGCCCAAACTGAATTAATCAATGAACACGCTTTAGAAATTCACCGAATTTATGTATTACATCAATTTCATGGAAAAAAAGTAGGTCAACTATTTATTGATGAAGTATTGAAAATTGTAAAACAAAAACCTGTTGCATATATTTGGTTAGGTGTTTGGGAAGAAAATCATAGAGCAATAGCATTTTATACTAAAAATGGCTTTACTCCATTTGACAAACATATTTTCGTACTAGGAGAGGATACTCAAACTGATATATTAATGAGACGTCATGTCCATCAATAAACAGAATACATCTCCATTTTAGAATACAAAGGGGACTTATATAGTGTCTCCAAATTAAATCAATGAAAATGAAAAACGAATTCCATAACATCCCCATATCCATTTTAGATTTAGCCGTAATTTTAGAAGGTAAAACAGCAGCTAATTCTTTTAAAAATAGTTTGAGTCTAGCTCAAAAAGCAGAAAACCTTGGATACAAAAGGTTTTGGCTAGCAGAACATCATAATATGGCTAGTATCGCTTCATCTGCAACATCTATTTTAATAGGTCATATCGCCAATGGAACTTCAAAAATTAGAGTGGGCTCAGGAGGCATCATGTTACCCAATCATGCCCCTCTAGTTGTTGCAGAACAATTTGGTACACTAGCTTCCCTATATCCAGATCGCATCGATTTAGGTCTGGGACGCGCTCCAGGGACGGATCAATTGACGGCAAGAGCGTTACAAAGAAATGACCAAGCTGCATTTGAATTTCCAAAAACAGTACGCGAATTACAAGAGTATTTATCGATGGAAAATAGTGACTCACCAGTAAGAGCCATTCCAGGAGAAGGATTAAACATCCCCATTTGGATATTAGGGTCTAGTACGGATAGTGCTAGATTAGCGGCTTCGTTTGGGTTGCCTTATGCTTTTGCTAGTCATTTTGCACCACAACAACTGCTAGAAGCTTTACGCATTTATAGAGCCAATTTTAAACCGTCGGAACATTTAAAAGAACCATAAGTAATGGCTTGTGTAAATGTTACTGCTGCTGAGACTACCCATGAAGCACAAGTACTTGCCAGTTCGATGCAAAAAATATTTTTAGGAATACTTACTAATGATAGGAGACCGCTACAACCTGCCGATGAAAATTTTAAAATCAATGATGATGCAAAAAATGTATTGAGACAATTTTTAGCCTATTCATTCGTAGGAAGCCCATCTGATATAAAAACCGCACTTGAGCAATTTGTTGAAGAAACTCAAATTGACGAACTTATGATTGTTTCCCATATCTATGATCATGAAGCAAGATTAAATTCTTATAAAATTATTAAAGAATCACAATATGTTACAAAAAAAGACTAATGCTAATTAATTCAAAAAAGCCATCCCAAAATTAGATTCCATAAATTGGAATCCTACTCTTTAAAAGAGATGTTGTTTTAGGCAGATTGTAAAAAATAGACCCTTAGAATACATTTTTTAAAATTTCTATGGCTAATTTTTAAAACATTATTATCCCTTTCTACAATGGGATTTACTTTGAATTGGTTATTTTTGTGAATCATACCCTAACCAATAAAAATCAAATACGAGATCGGGATATTTCCGAGTTTTGGTAAAAAAAAATAAAGACTACATGAAAATAAAAATGAATAAGACAATTAAGAAGATTTATAATGCTGAATTATTTAATGAGTTTTTCGATAATGAAAAAGCCAGTGGACTCGTTTTAATAGGATGTACTCTAATCTCACTTATTATAGCCAATTCTATTTTTGGAAGTCAATATTTACATACTTGGCATACACTTATTGCAGGTGAAAGTTTGGAGTATTGGATTAATGATGGTTTGATGACTATTTTCTTTTTATTGATTGGATTGGAATTAGAGCGAGAAATATATGAAGGAGAATTATCCAATTTAAAAGATGCCTTATTACCTATTTTTGCTGCTCTAGGTGGGATGGCAGTGCCAGCAGGCTTATACCTTCTTCTCAATTATGGAACTATTGCCCACTCTGGAGCAGGAATTCCTATGGCAACTGATATTGCTTTTGCCTTGGGTATTCTATCGTTACTGGGAAACCGAGTTCCTCTGTCACTAAAGATCTTTTTAACAGCTTTAGCCGTTATTGATGATTTAGGGGCAATATTGGTTATCGCCGTTTTCTATACAAAAACCATTTTTTGGGGGAATTTATTTAGTGCTTTTGGCGTATTATTATTCCTTTTTATATTAAATAGAATGAAAGTCCGTAATTTAATTCCTTATCTTATTGGTGGAGTAATTATGTGGTGGTTCATGCTTCATTCAGGAATACATGCTACCGTTACTGGTGTACTATTGGCTTTTGTAATTCCTTTTGGCAATGGCGATAAAAAATCAACTTCTTATAAATTACAGCATTTTCTACATAAACCTGTAGGATTTTTCATCCTTCCCTTATTCGCATTGGCGAATACGGCTATCGTCGTGAGTTCTAATATTGGAGAAACACTTGCACAACATTATAGTATCGGGATTGCTTTGGGATTAATTGTGGGTAAACCTTTAGGGATATTCTTGTTTAGCTTTTTAGCCGTTTCGGCAGGATTTTGTAAACTCCCTGACGACTTAAATTGGAGAACCATAGCCAGTGTTGGTTTTTTAGGAGGAATAGGCTTTACGATGTCTATTTTTATAACGCTACTTGCATTCGACGATCAAACAATAATCAACAATGCCAAGTTTGTAATTTTAATTTCTTCATTAGTTGCGGGAGTATTAGGTTTCTTATTTTTGAAAAAAACATTAAAAGTAAATCCAGATGCAAGCAACTCTAACTAAATTAATTGCTTACATCAACCTGCACATAGGGGAAGAAAACAAAAATAAAGTCTTGGAGGATGTAAAGTCCAATATTTCATTCAAAGGCTCTAATTTATGGATTTTAGCATGTGCTATTGTCGTGGCATCTGTAGGTTTAAATGTAAATTCGACTGCAGTAATTATTGGAGCGATGCTTATTTCTCCGTTAATGGGACCTATTGTAGGCGCTGGATTTAGTCTAGGAATTTATGATTTTAATTTACTTAACAAATCGCTCAAGAACCTTTTGGTAGCTACATTAGTTGGTTTATTTGTTTCGACAATCTATTTCTATGTTAGTCCCTTTAAAGAAACGCAACCCGAGTTATTATCCAGAACTGCACCCAATATCTATGATATTCTTATCGCCTTTTTTGGTGGAATTGTGGGTGCCGTGGCTATAACCCGAGTTGAAAAAGGAAATCCTATTCCAGGAGTTGCAATTGCAACCGCCTTGATGCCTCCACTTTGTACTGCTGGTTATGGACTGGCTTTAGGAAATCTAAAGTTCTTTTTTGGAGCCATGTATTTGTACTCTATAAACTGTGTTTTTATTTGTATTTCCACTTTTTTTATCGTCAAGTTTCTAAAGTATCCCGTAAAAAAACAGCTGGATGAAAAACATCAAAAACAAGTTAAAAATAGTATTACTGTTTTAATAACGCTTTTGGTGCTTCCTAGTATTTATTTTGCCTACCAACTGTTTCAAGAAAAAAAATACCAACATCAAATTGATGTTTTTATGGAAACCGAATTTACCAATAAAGGGATTGCGATTCTATACAAAAAAACCAAATTTAATGTTAGTCCAAAAAAACTAGAACTTGGTTTTTTAACCAAACGATATAGTGATAAAGAGATTAAAGCACTCAATGAAAAATTAAAACTTTATGACATCAACAACACTAAACTGATTGTGATGCAAGATACTACAGATCTTAAAAGTGACATCCTCAACGAAATTAATTTCAACAAATCTGTATTAAGTCAAAAAGATGTAACCATATTAAATTTAAAAAAAGAAATTTCAAATAATAGATACGATAATAAAGCACTCTTATCCGAAATAAAAATTCTATTTCCTGAGATCGAAAACATTTCGATTTCAAATCATACTTTTAATGAAAACACGGACAGTACGAAGATAGTTCCTGTTGTGATTTATAATAGTAAAAAAGAAATATCTGATTCCTCAAAAGAAAAGTTAACACTTTGGTTAGAACAACGCTTGACAAAAAAAGAAATCGAAATTTATAATAATCCCAATAAAGAAAAAACCAATAGTAAAACTAAAAAATAATCTTTTGAAACACTAGTTTCAAAAAGAAACACCTTCACATTAAATCACAATCTTAGACTTATCTCGATTGTGATTTTTTTTATATTATTTCATCTGACTACTGTAGAAATCTGATTTTCTTAAAAACACGCATTTAATCCAAGGTATCTGATTATAATCGGTTAATTTAGTTAATACTGCATTTAATTATTAGCTTTAAATTAGTTTATAAACACGAACCTTAATTCTATAGATTATGGGTAAATCTTTACACTGGTACTTACGGAGACATCCTCTATTATATAAAATACGCTATAGATTAGTTTCTAAAAAAGTCGATGTATCTAGTATTGAAAATTTTTGCTACAATACCATCAATAAAAAAAAGAATATTCCATCCCTTTATTTTGAGTTGAATCAATCCATATTTGGTAAAAACTACAAAGACCGAACGGATCTAAAAAAGGCAAAAAAAATTGCGAAATGGCTTAAAAATAATATTAAAGGGGGTCCTGGCTTGGGGAAATCATCTCAAAACGCATTGATTAAAATGCTTGCTGGACAAGGTGGCGTTTGTAGCGATTTAGCTCAGGTATTTAATAATTTTTGTGTTATTAATGATCTAAAAGTAAAGGAATGGGGCTTAAAAATTGAATCCAAAGACAGTAATCTTAATGGAGGGCATTCCTTCAATGAAGTTTATTCTAGTGAGTTAGACAAATGGATTGCAATTGATGTTTCAAAATCGGTTTTATTTTATCAAACGAATTCGAAACACCCCTTATCAGTTATCGAACTGATTGATTTAAAAACAGAAAACCAAGAAATTTATTTTACTAATTTCAACAAAAAAAAGCAGCTTGATGAAAAACGTGTTCGAGACCTTTATTTCAACGCTACTTCATCCCCTTTTTTAATTACCCATTACTGCAATAAAACCTATGATACTTTTCTGGATACTTTAGGATTTCTTCCAGAATCTATTATTCACGGATTAATTTATCTTACAGGCAAGAGTTATGTATATGAGTTTCCAATTACTACATCTAAAAAGCAAGTAGTTTCCAATAAAAAATTGGTTCAAGAACACCATGTTTCTATTTAAAATTTCAAGTAAAACAAAAAGTAGCAAGTTTCAGATTTTATACTACGCTTTAACTTCCGATATTTGTCTTCTAAAAAGAAACCATGGATACTCAAGAAACGCTTAATTACCATCGCATTGCTACCGCAATTGAGTACATTAAAGACCATTTTAAAGACCAACCCAATCTGGATGAAGTGGCGGCCAAAGTTAACCTGAGTCCCTTTCATTTTCAGCGTCTTTTTACGGACTGGGCAGGCACAAGTCCCAAGAAATTTCTACAATACATTAGCGTTGCACATGCTAAGAAGTTACTAAAAGAAAACCAAACCACCCTTTTTGAAACGGCCTATGAAACAGGACTTTCGGGAAGTAGTCGTTTACATGATTTGTTTGTAAATATTGAAGGTATGACACCTGCGGAATATAAAAATGGAGGCAAAAATTTACTTATCAATTACCATTTTTCGGTAACTCCATTTGGAACTATTATTATTGCCTCAACGCAAAAAGGCATTTGCCATATGGCGTTCGCCGAAGAGGAATCTGTAGCATTAGAAATAGTGAAAAATCAATTTCCAAATGCCCTTTTTCAGGAAAAAGAAGATGAATTACAACAAAATGCATTACATATTTTTAAGAATCCACAGGACAAACTACAAGAAATAAAACTACATCTCAAAGGCACTGATTTTCAACTAAAAGTATGGGAAACCTTACTGAAAATCCCCTCAGGACAACTGACCACGTACGGCAATATTGCTCAAAAAATAGAAAAACCAAATGCTTCCAGAGCAGTAGGTACTGCGATAGGCAAGAATCCAGTTGCCTTTTTAATACCATGCCACCGCGTCATTCAGTCTACAGGAACCTTGGGCGGATACATGTGGGGAAACACTCGAAAAACAGCCATTATAGGATGGGAAGCCTCTCAATAATAAACCGTAAGACACAATTAAAAATTAAATAAGATTCAACTGCATAAACAATAATCCCCCATGACAATAACCAACAGCATCACTACCGATATAGACGAAATTTTCAGCCTATACGATATCGCATCGGCCTATCAAAAAACCAAAAACGTAGTCATTTGGCCCAATTTCGAAAGACAATTAGTCGAAACAGAAGTAGCCGAAAACCGCCAATGGAAATTGATTATCGACGACCAAATTGCCTGCATTTGGGCCATCACCTTCAACGACCCTGAAATTTGGGAAGAACGCGATGTTGACGCCGCTATATACATCCATAGAATTGCAACCAATCCAAATTTTCGAGCTCATAATTTTGTGAAAACCCTTGTAGACTGGGCCAAACAATATGCTAAAAGCATAAAAAAGGACTACATACGCTTGGATACATTAGGCAATAATACAGGCCTGATAGCGCACTATACCCGTGCCGGATTCGATTTCTTGGGTATGTACGATTTACAATCCACGGCAGGCTTACCACAGCATTACCAAGACACCAAAGGCTGTTGCTTGTTCCAAATTAAATTGTAAATAGAAGTGGGCGTGCCCCTACGGGTCGGGTTTTACGCTACAATCTCCCGTGAAAAACGGGAGGATTTCCACTGCAACCCCTCACGCAAATCAAACCATGATAACACACACCCAAATCACCGATGGCGCGCTCAAAGTCAAAATAAAGAATCAAGAAATTGCCTTTGGCGGCAATCGAAAACTCAACATTTACGGAACCCTGCAGTGCAAATCCGGCAAACGACTAAAAAGAGAAAATCGCGTGTTTTTTGCCTCAGAAGCAGAGGCAATTCAAAACAATTTCCGACCTTGTGGCCATTGTATGAAAACCCAATATAAGCAATGGATTTATTCAACACAACACCAGACCAAAACATCAATTTATTGCCCAAAGACGGCACCGTAAACTATTATGGAGCGGTAATAACGCAAACCAAAGCTCATGAATATTTGACTGAATTACTCGAAAACATCGCCTGGCAAAATGATCAAGCTATTATTTTTGGGAAGCGCATCATTACCAAACGCAAAGTCGCTTGGTATGGCGATATTAATTACAACTACACCTACTCTAACACGACCAAACAAGCCTTGCCTTGGACAGCCGCTTTACTGGAACTAAAAGCACTGGCCGAAGCCACCACTGGCGAAACCTACAATTCCTGCTTGCTTAATTTATACCACGATGGTAACGAAGGCATGGCGTGGCACAGTGATGGCGAAAAAGACCTCAAGAAAAACGGAGCCATTGCTTCCCTTAGTTTTGGTGCCGAACGTAAGTTTGCCTTTAAACACAAAGAAACCAAAGAAACCATTTCTAGAATACTACAAAACGGAAGCCTGCTCGTCATGAAAAACCAAACCCAAACCCACTGGTTGCACCGCCTACCTCCTACAAAACGCATTAGTAAACCCAGAGTAAATCTTACTTTTAGAACGATTGTTGTAGGCCAGTAATGTAGGCTCTTGAAATATCACTAAAAGTGGGTATTGGATTACTAGTTTAAAAACAGGTTATTTACACTACCTAAATTAGTAACAGCACCATTTTATTGAAAACGCAATAGAAGTTGATGTTATATACTAGTTGTAGGCAATTTTAAAGAAAAATCGTTATGAAAAGAACATTTTTGATATTGACATTTTTAATTTTATTATTTGGTTACATTATTTTTATTAATAAACAATCTGAATTAGTTGCAGGAGAATATCGCTATTATACACTATACGAAGAATACCAAGCAACAGAAAAAATTGTAGATTATTCAGCTAATGCCTATGAAAAAGATATTTACAATCTGAAATCTTTAAAAAACAACTTAATAAAAGAAACCGAAATACTAGATAAATATCGAATTAAACTTAATTCATATTATGATTCAATAAATCTAATCAGTAACACTGTTCCTGACTACAATCGTTATGTTTCAAATCTTAAAAAATTAAAATGGAAAATTAACAATCAAAAGGATATTATTCTAAATTTTGAAAATCAGTTAAACGAACTTGATAAATACATATACAAATTAGAACGTGATATATTATCAATCAAAATGTATAATTCTGATATTGAAAATGTTAATTCATATTTAAAATCTATAGATTCAACAGCAAAAAAATATAATTCATCTTTATCTTTTATAAAAGGTATAGCTGAATTAAAAGGTATGAAATTAGAAAAGGAAATTTTAGAAAAAAAAGAAATAGAAAGGCAAAATCTAATAGCAGAAATTGAGAGAGAAAGAGAAATAGAACTTGAAAACCAGCAAAGTAAAACTTATTCTGATTATTCGAACAGTAATTATAATTCAAGAAATTCATCAAATAGTTATGTTTCTGATTATTATAGATATGAAACTATAAAAAATTATGATTTACCAACTTCATATTATGCAACTCCAAACATTTCTGTTCCATCAAACAGTGTAAATTCATTTTATTCGACAAATACAAACCCAAATCACGTTCCAGTGGATGGCTATTATAAGTCAAACGGCACATATGTAGAGCCTTATACAAGAACTGCTCCTAATACAACAATTATAGATAATTTTTCAACATCTCCAAATTTGAATCCATATACTGGAAAGATAGGAACTATAAAATATTAAAATGATATCTGACTTATTTAAAATTTTTTCCAATCCAAATGACCCAAATTTTTGGAGCGCTCTAACACTACTAGTCACAATATTATTAGCGTTTGGCTCTTTTTTGGGATGGCTTATTTCAAAAATATTAAATAATAGCATAACTAAAACAAGTAGAATTCTTATTAGAACTTCAGTTGAATTATATTTGGACTGGGTAAAAGTTAGTAGTCAAAGTCAAATTGTAAATGACGAATCCATAAGAATTTGCATTTCAGAAAATGGTGGCTCAATACAAACAGGTAGAACTTATTTAGTATTCAAAAAGTTCATAGAAGAACTAAAGAAACAAGGTCATAAAAACATTATTTTACCTGATGAAGAACAATATAATTTATGGGTGCAAAAATATGAAGCAATTCCGAAATGGAGTCGTTCAGAGTGGTAAAAAAACTGCCTACAACAGCTAAGGCTTCGTTGGGCTTGAAAAACCAACAATGAAACCGCGTTTGAACGGAAACGGTTGAGAGTCCAACTAACACTTGCATGTTCCATTCTCTAGAACGATATCTAATCAAATACTAGAATTGCGTTAATTGATATAACAATATAATTTCCATTCTAAATATCACTAAATGTGGGTATAGGATATTTCATTTATAAATGAGATATTTACTACAAAGTAAAATAAACTTTATACCCTAAATATGAGAAAATTATTAGTACTGCTAGCCTTCACCACATTTCTAACCTCTTACAGTCAAAATTATAATGATTTAATAAAAAAAGCAGATTCTTGTTACAATGCAAAAGAATACAAATTATCAAAAGATTATTTTACAAAAGCATTTAAAATTGAATCTAAAAACGCAAAACATTTATATAATGGTGCTTGTACCGCCGCATTAGCAAATGATAAAAAATACGCTTATAAATGGTTGAACTCATCAATCGATAATGGTTGGACAAATCTAGAACATTTAAAAACAGATTCTGATTTAGAAACTCTTCATGCTAATACGCAATGGATAAAAGTAACCCAGAAATTGCAAGCCAAACTAGATATATTGGAGGCAAATTACGATAAACCTTTACAAAAAGAATTACTTGCCATTTATAATGACGACCAAGGAACAAGAGTACAATATGTTACTGCCCAAAAAAAATATGGTTATACTGGAAAAGTATTAGATAGCTTGATGAACATAGTAGCGGTAAAAGACAGTTTGAACGTAATCAAAATGGTAAAAATATTAGATGAAAGAGGTTGGGTTGGAAAAGAAATTGTTGGGGAAACCGCAAATCAAACGATATTTCTTGTCATACAACATTCGGATTTAGCCATCCAGCAAAAATATTTACCCCAGATGCGAGAGGCAGTAAAAAAAGGAGATGCAAATGCCTCTTCACTTGCATTGCTAGAAGACAGAGTAGCATTGAGAGAAGGAAAAAAACAAATCTATGGTAGCCAGATAGGAACAAATCGAACAACTAAAACTCAATATGTGTATCCATTAGAAGATCCTGATAATGTTGATAAAAGAAGAGCCGAAGTTGGTCTTGGTACTTTAGCTGAATACGTTCAGAAATGGAATATGGTTTGGGATGTTGAAAAATACAAAATAGCGTTGCCTGAAATGGAAGCCATGCTTAAAAAGAAATAAAGTAAAGGCAATGATTAAAAGGCACTCATTAAATCAAATGTAACACTATAGACAATGGACAAAATAATAAATAATTTTGAAATTGGTTTGTTTTTCTGGCAAGCTTTATTGGTTGCGCTACTTCTAGGAACAGGATATTTTTTATTCAAGTTGTACAAAAAAATTAATGAAATAATCATATAATAAGTGCCCTCCCTAGCTTCAATCCTTTAATGTTATACATAATTAGCAGGCTGGGATTGCTGTAATAACACGAGTGTATGGACTACTAAAAATAGGTTTCAATTCATTATTCAAAAAAATGCAGGTTTAGTTTTGAGCTACAATTTCATAAAGTCATTTGAAAAATAAATGTTACTTTAGTACTAGAAAACCAGTTAATTAAAATCTTTTAAATCCTTTCATAAAACGATACAAAATGGCAGCAATCACAATCGCAATTACAGATCAAGAAATTTTGATGTGTTGGGAAGCACTTTATGCATTAAGACCCATGTTACAACCCCATCTTTTTGTAAATCAAATAAAAGAAATGCAAAAGGAAGGCTATGTTCTTTTATACATTATCGAAGATCATAAAGTAGTTTCGATTGCTGGATATCGCATCTATAGTATGCTCTATTGTGGTAAAATGCTGTATATCGACGATTTGTCCACCTTAGAATCAGCTAGAGGAAAAGGACACGCCTCTATGTTATTGAAGCATCTTTATGAAATTGCGGCTAATCAAAATTGTAAAGCAGTACACCTCGACAGTGGACATCTAAGAACGGTAGCACACAAACTATATTTCAAAGAAGATTTTACCATCAGTGCGTTTCATTTTAGCAAACCCATTGTATAAGTTTGGTCCAATTATAAAAACAGTATGATGCTAAAAAAAAGAACTGCCGTACTTGCATTAGTCGCCGAATATGAAAAAGTAATTCGGGAATTACAAGTGGTAATCGAAGGTATCAGTCCCACTAATTTAGTTGCAATTCTTGATGAAACCACTACAAACTCCGACTGCAAATCGATACAAACAATTCTGACTCATGTTGTCAGTGCGGGTTACTCCTATTGCATTTATATTCAGAACCAAAAAGACGCAAACGCCAAGCGACCCGATAAAAGATATCATTCCAGCATTTCTGATTACCAAAAGGAGTTGGATGCTGTAATTGCTTTTACGCAAAAAACCTTTGCATCCATTGAGGATGAGGAACTCGAAGAATATGATAATTCGAAAAAAATAATGACTTCTTGGGGGCAATTGTATGACATTGAGCAATTGATAGAACACGCTATTGTACATATTTTGAGACACCGAAGACAAATAGAAAATTTCAAAAAAAACTACTAGAAAAAAATTACAAAAACCTATTTTACTCTGTAACAATTAGTATAAAAACAGTCTAACACAAACAGAAGCTTTGAAAGAAAGCCTAAATGCTATTTATATTTTCCTTATACCTTTTAACCATTTAATAAATATTGTACTATGAAAAAAATAATACTGCCGCTGTTTCTATTGCTGTCTTTTATTTCTAGGGCACAAATGAAAGCAGATGATGTAAAAACATTCACCCTTAAAAACGGAATGAGATTTCTGGTTGTTGAGGATTTTTCGATTCCCAATGCCAATATGTATTTGTTTTACAAAGTAGGAAGTCGCAATGAACACCAAGGCATTACGGGGCTTTCGCATTTTTTTGAACACATGATGTTTAATGGAGCAAAAAAATATGGCCCAAAACAATTTGATCGTACGATGGAATTCAATGGTGGTGCTAATAATGCTTATACCACCGAAAATGTAACTGTGTATACGGATTGGTTTCCAGCATCGGCCACTGAGACTATTTTTGACTTAGAAGGCGATCGTATTGCTAGTTTGAGCATTGATCCCAAAATGGTTGAAAGCGAAAGAGGCGTTGTATTAAGTGAACGCAGAACAGGATTAGAAAACTCCCCTTGGAGACTTTTATCACAATCGATGCAAGCCACTGCTATTCAAGAACATCCGTACCACTGGCCGGTTATAGGTTATGAGGACGATATGAAAAACTGGACACAAACCGATCTAGAACGTTATTTCAAAACGTATTACGCACCTAATAATTGTGTGGTAGTCGTTTCTGGAGCAATTAAATTTGACCAAGTAAAACAATTTGCCGAAAAATACCTAGAGCCTATTCCCGCACAACCAGCTCCACCAGTTGTACATATCGTGGAACCAAAACAAACAGGTGAACGTAGGATTACGGTTCAAAAAGAAGTCGCTAATCCCTACCTAATGATCGGGTACCATACACCGGAATCGAAAAGTGAAGATTATTATGCTTTGAATATTCTGAGTTCTATACTTTCAAGTGGAGAATCCTCAAGATTGTATACCTCACTAGTGGACCAACAGCAAATTGCCAATCAAATTTTCACCGATTATGGGGATAGTTTTGACCCCGGTCTTTTTAATATTTATGCCGTTGCTAATACTAATGTTAGCGAACTGGATTTGGAAAATGCCATTTATACCGAAATTGAAAAAATCAAAAAAGACGGAATCAGTGAAAGAGAGCTTCAAAAAATCAAAAACCAAAAATTGATGGAATTTTACGGTCAGGTGGAAACTATCAACGGAAAATCGAATAATATTGGAACCTACGAAGTCTTTTTTGGTGATTATAAAAAAATGTTTGATGCTCCAAAAAACTACAATAAAGTTACCGTAGCTGATGTGCAGAATGTCGCCAAAAAATACTTCACAAAAAGCAATAGAACTGTAGGTATATTAAAAACTAATGTAGAAAACTAATTTTATGGAATCAATAAATAAAAAATACATCCTCATTTGCCTACTGGTTTTTTCGACGATAAACTTAACGGCACAAGGTTATAAACTACCCAACTATACCTCTTTCAAATTGAGTAACGGACTTACATTTAATTTAATGGAACAACATGATGTTCCC
>TARA_R110000868_G_scaffold8307_3_pt1 | contig 17303 bp, 30 predicted proteins | sample TARA_R110000868 | Tara Oceans TARA_R110000868 (sample SAMEA4397489) | marine metagenome | biome: Polar Biome; feature: [SRF] surface water layer (ENVO:00010504); material: water (ENVO:00002006), including particulate matter (ENVO:01000060) such as... | depth 5 m | reverse complement strand
ACTTACCACAAGTATGTTCTCAGGTATCCTCTGACGTACATCATATGAAAGGTAGAATAGGTGATTTGTTATTAGACCAAACTTACTGGCTGTCCGTATGCAGAGGATGTCATTACTGGATAGAGCATAACAGTAGAGAAGCCAAAGAATTAGGATTCAGTATTAACAGACTTGATAAATAATTTAATAAAAAAGCTTATCATTGTCACCAGTTAGTCCTAAGAAAATAAAACAATAATTAAATCAAAAATTTATGAGTGTAAAAACAATACAAGAACGCTATGAAGAAGAGCTGGAGCGTTTTAAATATGGTATAATAGAAATGGTCAAAGAAACCTTTCATGATAATGGAGGAATCAATCCTATAATGTATGCCCTAGTTATTAAAGATGATAAATTAATTGTATCAGTATTACAAAACCTGCATACCTTATTTAATACAGATAGTGAAAAACAAAAAGCTGTAGAAATAATTAAAGAATTCAATGCAGAAATGAAACCTATAGCAATAGCTTTTGTTAGTGAAGGCTGGGCCAAAATACTTTCTGATTCTGAAATGAATAACATATTTGATGAGTCTGGTAACTATATAGACCCAAGCATGAGACCTGGCCTTAGTGAAGACAAAATAGAAGTAATCATGATACATTTTGAAACGTATGATCAGTGTGCTATAAACTATATCAAAGTTAACAGAGATGTATATCCTGTAGAACTTGAAGACTTTGAAAGCCAAGATTGGACAGCAAAAGAAGATGCTATGATTGACGGAATGTTTACTGATTTGCTTCAGGAAAATTACAGTGAGATGAATCAATGGTTAGAAAAAGAATTAAAACAAAAACACAATTGGAACTAATGAAAACAAAAAAGAAATTAGGCATTGCCCTAGTACATCAGCTTTGCCCAGTTTGCACTAAAGAAATGGATAGTTCTATTCTTATGAATACAAAGCTATCTGAAAAAGAAGCTGAGAGTATTGAAAGATTAGACGGAACTATAAAGTGGTCTAAAGACTGGTGTAAAGTATGTGAAGATATGAAAACAAAAGGTTTTATATTAATCGGAGCTGTTGAAGCCAAAACTGATGATGCTACTAACCCATATAGAAGTGGTAACATATGGGTTGTTAAACAAGAAGTAGCAGATGCGTTGTTTGCTCCACATGGCGCTCCTAAATCAGGAGTTGCTTTTGTAGATGTAACAATAGCTTCTCAAATGCAATTACCGGATGTTAATTTAAAAGCCTAAACATAATGGCAAAAAGTAAAAGTGAAATACAGAATGAAGCTTTAGCAATACTATTAAGAGTACACCGTGGTGCTGCAGGAATAACTATGGGTGGAGGTAAAACTCTCCTTGGTCTGCATCACATGAATGAAAACTATACAGAGTATGCAAAGTTTTTAGTAGTAGCTCCCAAACTTGCTGTATTTGAAGAATGGAAATCACAAACCCAAGAGCATAAGCTCGGGCATTTGCTCCCGCACATGGAGTTTACAACATATAGATCTATAACAAAACAAAGTTATGACTATGATGTAGTCTACTTAGATGAATGTCATTCATTATTAGAAAAGCATGATCCGTGGCTTAATAGCTTTACGGGAAAAATAATTGGGCTTAGTGGAACTCTTCCTAAATACAAGAAGTCTATAGCAGCTAAGATGGTAGATAAGTATTGTCCTGTTGTATATAAGTATTTAACAGATGAAGCCGTTAAAGCTAACATCTTAAATGATTACAGAATAACAGTGCACATGCTTAAGTTAAACCCGCTCAAGACAATGTTAATGACAAGTAAACAAGGAAAGCAATGGTATGCCTCTGAGCGTGACACTTACAATTATTGGACTAATAGAATAGACAGTGCTAGCACTGCCAAGGAGACTCAAATTATGCGTGTCATGAGAATGAAAGCAATGATGGAGTTCCCAAGCAAGGAACAACTTGCTGAAAGATTACTTGTTCTAAGTAATAATAAAACTATTGTGTTTGCTAATACACAAGAACAAGCTGATAGATTATGTGTTAATAGCTATCACAGTAACAATCCGCTTTCTGATGAAAATCTTAAAGCATTCAAGGAAGATAAGATCACAAAGCTCTCGTGTGTACTGCAGCTTAATGAAGGTGTAAACATTCCCAACCTAAAAGAGGGAATCATTCTTCATGCTTATGGCAATGAGCGTAAGTCCAGTCAACGTATAGGGCGCTTGTTAAGGCTCAATCCTAAAGAGCAATCAGCAATTCATGTTTTGTGCTATGAGAATACTGTAGATGAAACATGGGTCAAGTCAGCATTAGAAGGTTTTGATCAGAGTAAGATTTTTTACATTTAATGCTTGTATTTCCCATATTATTTCTATATATTTGTTATATGAAAGAAATATGGGAAAATATAAAAAATACAAACTATAGTATATCTAACTTTGGCAATCTTAAATTTTTAGGATTTAAAATATATTATGGGTCTGGTAATATAGTTATAGAAGAAGAATTAATAATTAATCCTCTTATTAATAAACAAGGTTATAAAGAGTATATGATAAAAGATTTTAATGATAAATCTATATACCATAAAAGTATGTGTATACCTATACATAGATTAGTAGCAACAGCTTTTTTAAAAAAATTAGTAAATACAAATGTTGTTAATCATATAGATGGTAATAAACTTAATAATTATTCTACTAACTTAGAATGGACTACTATATCTGAAAATACTAAACATGCTATTAATACAGGTTTAATAAGTAAAAAAACTGGATTTAAAAATGGCAAAACTATTTTAAAAAAAGATCATATATTTGATATTAATAATTTTATTGATAAAGGACTTTCTTATAAAGAAATAGAAGAACATCTTGGATTTTCTAATGGTTATATACAAACAAAAAGATCTAACTCAAAAAAAAGAATTAGAGGGTTATCTTCTCAAATAAAACCAGATTATACATCTCCAAGATTTAAAAATGCTCATCAAAATTTTGTTGATAGTGTTAATGATTTTATAAAAAAAGGTTATAAAGATAAAGAAATAGAAAATTTTTTAAGTTTACCAGTTTCTTATATTACTGAAATGAGAAGGCTTAAAAAATTTAAAAAGTTTAATATTTTACCAGCCAATAGACATAAAGTATTAAATAAAATTATGATTAAAATAATTAAATCAGAAATTATAGATGGAATGACTTGTAAAATTTTTGTTAAAAAATATCAAGTAGATAGAACTATATATTACCGTATTAAAAATAATACATATAACTAAAACAAAAATTACTTATTTATAAACTTAAAAAAATAAAACAATGGCAAGAATGGATTGGAATAAAAAAAATATAGCTTTATTAAAAAGCTATATAAAAGATAAAAAGTTAGCTGAAGTTGCAGTAATATTAAACTGCACAGAAAACGCAGCAAAATTAAAGTATAATAGATTATTTCCTAAAAATAAAAAATCTAAAGCTAATGTAGATTTTGTAAAAGATGATGCTTTTAAATCTAAAGTAGATGACGCTATTAGTGTTAATCCTTTTGTTATTGAGCAAGTACCTTTTACAGGAGCTAGGGCTACATCTGACATTGTATTAATGTTAGTTAAACAAATGTTGAATATAAATGCTAATAAGCTTGACTCAATATATGTATCTAACACTATAGCAGATTCTAAAAAAGCGGCAGGTAATCTTTTTCTGCAAGCAAAAAATTATATTGCTAAAACTAACAATGCTGAATTAATATACACTATTAAAAGTACTTTTTCATGCGATTCAAAAAAGCAGTATCTTAGTGCAAGAATTTGGAGATTACAATAATAAACCATGGCAACAACAGCAATAAAAATCACAAAATATGGTAGCATAAACAGATTATTGTTTATGACAGCTCAAACTGAAGCCGGCATAGATGTAGACGTAAGCTTAGCTGACTCAGACTTTATGCCTTTAGGTACAACATCATTAGGCATAAGTCCTAAGCATCAAGATGAAGAGGCCTACCATAAAGAACTTAGACAACAAGCTCATGAAAAAGACCAATTTGTTTCTGACTATTCAACTAATCCTGAATGGAATCCTAATTATGTAGAATCTACTGAAGAGGCTGCTGAAGATGGAATCATTTAGAGTTGTGTGCGTTGACGACAGTGATCGTCCAGATGGAATACCTTTAAGCAAATGGGTTAAGAAAGGTGATTGGTATACAGTTATTCATGTAGCCAAGTTATTAATACAAGGTGGTAAGCTAGGATTCAAATTAGCTGAACTTAATATTGATAGCTGTTTTCCATACCAGTTTTTTGCTGCTAATAGGTTTGGTATACCGCATGAGTCTGATCAGTTTTGGGCACAGAATGAACTAGAAAGATTACTGGAAGAAGCCAAAGAAGAATCTAAAAAAATAATAGACATCAATTAATAAAAGAGGTCTTAGCAAGACCTCTTTTTAATTAAAAAAGATATGAAAAAAGAAGACAGTCACATAGTAAAGCAATTTAAACTTAGTATTTTAAAACATATAACACAGATGGAAGCAGAGCTTATTGACAATAAGCAAGGATCTACAAACGCTTCTGGCAAGGCTACGTATGAATTCATGTTAATGATGCATGATACTAAAAAACTGTTAGCTATGACAACATCTTTAGATGAACAGGATTATTTAATAAACATGAACCTTAAAGATAATCCTTTAACAATAGGAGATATTAAATAAAAAAAGATGACGGCAATACATGAAGTACAACAAGTATTGTGGGTGGAAACCCCACATGGCGATGGCCAAGTGTTATTCCTGATGGACTATGGTCCACATGAAAACACAATCTGGGTAGTCTGTAATGAGAATACCCGTGAAATTAAACACTACAACAGTAGCCAGGTAAAATTGTGCTGGAATCACACAATGTTTGACAAATTATTTAATCCAGGAGAAAATGAAAGTTAACCTTAAAGATTTCTGTAAAGAAAAAGAAATACTAAAGCATGTGCAAAAGCTGCTAAATAATGAACAATTAGACAAAAGCATTGCCCGTAAGCTAGAAAAAGTAATCCGCTTTTATGAAGAGATTGAACAAGATCTAGAAATGTGCGGTGAATCTATTACAGAATTGGATAAGCCAAGGCTAGAAGCTATAGAAGAAAGAAATAAAATGCTTAGCTTTATACACAATAGCGATGATGTTTAATCCATATCTAGAAGAGGATGATGAAGTTCTCCTAGAAGAAGCAGTAGAAAAAACAAAAAGTATTGTAGTATATAATGATGAACACAATACCTTTGAACATGTGATTACTTGTTTTGTACAATACTGTGGGCACGATGCTATTCAGGCTGAACAATGTGCAATGATTATACATAACAATGGTAAGTGTTCTATAAAGAATGGCACCTTTGAAAAGCTTTGTCCAATCAAAGAAGCACTTTGTGAAAATGGTTTAAGTGCTAAAATTGAATAAAATTATGGAACAATCTGAAATAAACAAACGTAACAGCGCTATGCTGACTTTAATAGGCGGGCCTTTAGCAATGATGAAAATACTTCATGGCGGGAAAGATCATATGAGTGAAGAATATATTAAAGCCATGGCTAATTCTTTGACAGTAGACAATTTAAAATTTCATGAATCATGGGATTGGATGATACCTCTATGGAGTAAAGTTAGATTTAAGTTATCACCTAGTCAAATTATACCGGCCATAACTTGTATTGATGAAAATCGTTTACAAGATTTATTTATACTACTATCTAATATAATTAAAAATCATGAAAACAATTGATCCGCGTGGTGCAGAAGTATTTAAGAAAACTAAAGAAGAAAAAGCTGAATTAAAAAGACTAAAAGCTGAATACAAAAAAGCTCAGAAAAAAAATGGAGGCACAAAAACATAACATATTTCATGGACAGTTTATAAAAACTGAAGCTAATAAATTGATTGCTACAACCAAGAGCAAAGCCAAGTATGAGGCGTTTGTTAATGGTATGGAGATTGGCCAGACGGTCAATATCTTTATGGAAAGTAATAAAGATGACGGTACTCTTGATCAATTGGCCAAGGTACATGTATGTATCCGAGAACTTGGAAAAGAACTTGGATACACGTTTGAAGAAATGAAGCTAGAGATTAAAAAGATGTCAGGTCTATGCTTTGTTACAAAACATAAGGAAGAAAATATCCTCTTCTGCAAATCTTTAGGAGACGCATCAAAAGAGGAACTGAGTATGGTAATGGAAGCAATTCTCCAGGCTGGTGATACCGTTGGTATTAACTTTCGCTAGGTAATTTAGGAGGTCTGATAGTTATATATTCTAACATTTGAGCAGCCTGTTCAGCATTCAACTCAACATTTTCAACTTTGTTTTGTTCTAAAGCATAATTCTCAATAGCTTCCACAAGACAAAGCAAAATGCCAACGGTTTCCTTCTCAATAGTACTACATGATTTGAGATCTTTGGCTTCTTCAAAAGCTTTCATAACATCTTCTTGACTCATAGCATTGCAATGACCTAGTAGTAAGTTTTGAATACGGTTAATGAAAAATCCTGAAAATTCTACTGTAACAATTGCATCATGCGGTATAACAGGATAGTTAATCTTTTCTGGTTTTGGAGTTTCTTCTGACATAACACAAAGATATAAAAAAAGTTTAAACAACAAAAGTTTATGAGGCAGTTAAATACTATAAATTTAGAAGACATAAAGATAAAGCTTTATGAAAAGTTAAAGCCTTCTGGTTGGGGAGATAAGTTAAAAACCTTTATCCTTAGTGAAGACTTTGATAAGATCCTTATGGCGCTCCTTAAAGACGCACAGGAAGGAAAAAGATTTACCCCGCAGATCAAACAGCTCTTCAGAGCATTTGAGGAATGTCCTTACAATGAGCTGAAGGTAGTGATGATTGGTCAGGATTAAATAAACCCAATTAAATTTGGAATTAAGATTTTTTATTAGTACCTTATACTATAAATCAATAGTATATGGAACCTAGAATTGCTCCTTTAAGGAATTATAATAAAGAAAACAACACAAGAAAATGTAAAAAGTGTTGTGATTGGAAAGATTTGTCTGAGTTTAGTAGTAGAGTTAGGATGCCTAGTCCTACTACTAGAGATACTGGTAAGAAAGTACTTACCCTATACTATAGATCTGAGTGTAAAATATGTTCACTCGGAGAGATAAGACAAGAAAAGTACATGGGAAAAGAAGCTAGACAGAATAATCATAGGAGAGATCCTAGAAAAGTAATGCTTTCTCATGCTCGAATTAGAGCTAAGAGAGATAACTTATTATTTAATATTGATGCTTCTGATATTATAGTTCCTGAAAAATGTCCATTGTTAGGTATACCTTTACAAGTATCAACTGGTAAAGTTGGTCCTGGTAGTCCTACAATAGATAAAATTATACCTAATAAAGGTTATATAAAAGGGAATGTAATGGTTATATCACATAGAGCAAATTTTGCTAAAAGTGATTTATCATTACAAGAATTGGAGTTACTAATAGGGAATCTTAAAAGGGTCCTGAATAAAGAGGAAGAATTGCTGGAAAGCTAAATATGTATATGTAGAGGAATTGGAAAACTCAGCCTTTAAGGGGTCATTAAGCTATATCATAGTCTTTAGAGGACAGAAAACTTAATATTGTTAGTTCGAGCCTAACCATATATACATACATGTCAATCAGCAGCCGAGCCAAGAGGAAGATCTTGGAAGGTTCAGAGACTAGGGACACTACGGTGAGCCCAGAGCATCCTCCACTAGTAATAGTGATGATATAGTCCGATCCTCATGGAAACATGAGACAAATGGGGTAGCCTTACCCCTTTCTTGGAGTAGCCGATGGCATAGCTTTCTCCTGTTCAAACACAGGAAAAGTAGAGGCATCTCTACGTTACATGTTTAAAGAGATAGATGATACAGTTTATCCAGAAGGTCATACATGGGATCCAGATTTAAAACGCTGGTCTAATCAAGGAATATTAATGTTGAACTCAGCTTTCACTACCATCATCAACAAGGTCGGTCAGCACTATGCAATATGGCAACCATTTATGGCTTTCCTACTTGATTTCTTAATGTATAACAATCCAGGCCTAGTATATGTATTCATGGGAAAGAAAGCTCAGGAGTGGGCTGAATCTGTTCCTGATAACAATTATAAGGTTATGTGTACTCACCCGGCATTCGCAGCTCATAACAACTATGAGAACTGGAATTCACAAGACATGTTCAGGAAGGTCCAGGATATAGTACAAAAAAGTTACAACTATAAAATTATATGGTAAATGAGCCGATGGAAACAAATTCAGTGGAAAAAAAGGGTTCATGAGATGCGTGAGAAAGAGCTGATTGATAATGATCAGCTTAGAAGTCTTAAACTTATGATTGACTCTTCTGACCCGGAGAACTTTACAGTTGCAGAAGAACTGATAAAGAATTTAATTAGAGAGAAGCTATCTCATGGTCTTAACCAAGGCCAGATAGAAGCTTTTCAAAGTATAGTAAATCACCTGGAGTATCCAGAACATGAAGCTCTAGTCCTTAAAGGTTATGCCGGTACAGGTAAAACTTTTCTAGTAAAAAGAATCATGGAGTATATTATTTATAGTACTGATGACAAGAAGATTGCTATCGGTGCTCCAACTAATAAAGCGGTAAGTGTTCTGTATTCAAACTCTATGAGCTCCGGAATGAATGGTTATGTATTTGAAAATCTATTTAACAGGGATGCTAGAATTACATATAGTACAATCCATAAGCTTTTGGGTTTAAAAGAAATCATTACAGATGATGGCCAGCAGTTGTTTGAATTAGACTCTATAAACAATAGCAAACTAAGTGATTATACCTATCTGATTGTTGATGAGGTATCAATGTTAGATGACAAGATCTGTAATGACATCATGAAGTTCTCCAAGAAATTGAAGATACTATTCATTGGTGAATAATTGCCAATGTAAAACCCCTCTAATTGCTGGGATACCCTAAAGCTCAATAAGCTACAACATGACTGGAAACGGTGAGTGTGAATGCTAAAAATTATTGAGATGTCTAATGGGCAATCAGCAGCTAAGACCCGTATAGGGTAAAGTTCAACGACTATCCGTAAGGAGTAAGGTTATTAACAGTCTGTTAATAATTTGAAACGGGGGGATTTGTAGTATTCACAGATACCACCTATATTTGCATCATGGAAACAATATTAAAACATGCAGCATTTATAAAAGAGGTTATACGTGAATCAAGAAACGCATATACAATAGGTCAACCGTATTGTTACGTTTATGCTCATAAGATAGCTGGTGAAATCTTTTACATTGGTAAAGGTTCTCATGACAGAGTTATCAGAATAGCAGGACGTAGTAAGAAATGGTATGAAACAGCTTTTGGAAAAGATATAGAAGTAACTATTCTTACAGGTTTGATAAATGAAGTTGAAGCATTGGAGCAAGAAAATAACTTAATAAGTTTGCACAAAAATTTAATCAACAAACTATTTTCTAAACAGCCATCCGTACTGTGTTTTAATAGAACAGGTGTTATTCACAAACATTACAATAAACTTAATGATGTACAACAAAATGGTTTTAAACCCGATTGTGTCAGGAAGTGTTGTAATGGTGAAAGAGGTATACATAAAAACTATGTTTGGATGTACACTTCTGAGTTTCAAAGAGTAGGTTTTCAACATAAAGTTGCAAGTAATCACTCTAAAAACATTGTTCAAAAAACAAAAGACGGTATCTTTATAAGAGAGCTTTTAACAGCTGAAGCATTTGTGGAATTTGGATTTAACCCAAAAAATATACAACAAGTGTGTACAGGCGCAAAAAAATCTCATAAAGACTATGTATTTGCTTACAAATAAGATATAGTCTGATCTGCACAGAAATATGCAGTTAACATTAATGGATCCTGCACAGATTCCTCCGGTAAACAGAATAGACAGCATTCCTTTTAAGACTAATCACAAGTACAGCTTTAAAACAGTAGAGCTCACTGAGATTATGCGTCAGAAAAAAGGTCATCCTATTATTGATTTGTCCTTTCAGATAAGGAACAATCTTAACAAGTATCAGCCTATACCCTTTCTTCAGACAAATCTGAATAAGGATGGTCACGGAATTGTTTATATAGATAATAAGACTGACCGTTCTACAATTAAGCCTTTGCTTGAGAAGTATTTTAAATCTGATGAGTATGATAACAATCTTGATTACATGAAAGTAATTGCTTGGAAGAACAAAACGGTACAGTATATTAACTTACTAGTCCGTGAAATTAAGTATGGTAAAAACTTGCCTAGATTTGTAGAAGGTGAATGTTTAATTGTACTCAAGCCAGTCTTTGAAGAGAAGGAAGTCTATGAAGGATTTAATAAGTGGCGGATTATATTAAATACTTCTGAAGAAATAGTTGTAAACTCAATTGATCAAGACACGGTTACGCTTAAAGAAGGTTCTTATAAACTTACTATAAGGATGTATGTTTTAACAGTAGAAACTTATAATCAAGCTTTTTTAGATAGGCTAAACTACAACACCCTAAATGTTATACATGAAACCAGTGAAGAAGATTATAAAAAGCTGTTGCACTCAGCTAGATTGTTTGCCCTCAAAAGTAAACAATCAAAAGACTGGGTAACATATTTTAATATCCTCAAGTGGTCAGCTAATGTTGCATACAACTATGCTATCACAGCTCATAAGTCTCAGGGTTCTACATATAAGAACGTGTTGATCCTGGAGGATGATCTTGACGCTAACAGAAAAGTATTTGAAAGAAATAGAATAAAGTATACCGCTTACTCGCGTGTTACAGACAAACTATACGTGCTCAGAGAAAACTATCCTACTTTAGTGACCGTCAATATACAAAATGATCCCGCTTAAGAAAATAGTACTAACAATCCAGCCGTATTTAAGCCATTTATTTTTAGTTTTTTGCGTGTCTAGATTAAGATTAATTTCTTGGATAGTGTTTGCATTTTTTGCTAGAGCACTATCCTTGATTCTAATTTCTTTGTTAAGCTTGAAGATCTCAACATCTTTTTCTTGAACAAGGGTATCTCGGGTAGCTAGTTTCTGTTTTGCAATACTCAATAATGTGTCACAGGTTTTACCTTCTACCATTGTTGTTGCAATATAGCGAAGCTCAGTTAGACCGTAACACTTAACGGTATCTTGATGTAGTTTTCCAATTTGTGCGTATGATGGAATCGAGATCATCAGGAGTAGCAGTACTATAAATAAATTTAATTTTATCATGGGTTCTTGTGATTACACGTGGTTCAAGATTAGAAAGACTATCATATGAGTTTTGCAATTGTGTTTGACGCAGATGACTGATTTTGATCTCTTTATGAAGATTAGCAATAGTATCTTTCCATGATTCATCAGGTGCGGCTACTAAAATCTCAGGCTTTTTAAAAATAATAATGCCTGATAAAATAATAATGATTACTAAGGTTATACTTAAAGCTATTAAACTAGTTTTCATAATTACATATTAAAAGTTTAAATTTGACACCGTTGTTCTTATACATTTTATAAATGTAACAGGAGCATTCAGACTCAAATAAAATTATAAATTTCTGGTACAATATACGTAATATATTACACAAAATAAAAATTAATTTAAGAGTATGTCAAAATCAAAATCAGAAATGATGGATATGTTTGCTATGATAACCAATCAGAAACTGACACCCAATCAATTTTACTTGTTGTATTTTATTAAGGAAGGGATATCACCAGTCCATGTAAACATACACCAAGAAGTAAGAGCTGTAATAGTTAAAGGTTTCCTAAAAGATCTTACTACTGCAAAAAATACTAAGTATGAACTAACTCCAGAAGCCCATACACTCATAGACCAGGTAGAATCTTTCTTCCGTGTAAATAAGAAAAAGACTAACAACCAGATCATGGGTTCAGGGTATCCTGCTAAGGTTCAGGAATACTTACAAGTTTTTCCCAAGATGTTATTACCAAGCGGTAAAGCAGCTAGGTCAGACAAAAAAAATGTAGAGACTGCTCTCAGGTGGTTCATAGAAAACTATGAATACTCTTGGGAAACAATCATTAAAGCAGCCCAGTTATATGTGGGTGAGTTTGAACTCAAGAACTATCTCTACATGCAGACATCTCAGTACTTTATCAGAAAACAAAACTCTGATAAGACATGGGCTTCTGAGCTTGCTAATGTATGTGCTAGAGTAGAATCCGGAGATATAAATCATAAGCAAAGCCACTTCTCTGAAAAGGTAGTTTAATATAAAATTACTTGTTAAAGTCAAGAGAGTTTCTTATATTTGTTTCAGGAATTGGAATCCCTATTATTATAAGTTTATAATGGCTGTTGAGGCAGCTGGGAAATTCTATCCCCTAATGTAAGATAATGGAATTAAAAAAGAAAAAACCCTGGAAAGATCAGCGTGCAGGATTTCAAGATTCTTTGAAATACTTGCAAGGTAGGATGAAAGGTGAGATTAAAAGTCTCAGAACTCCTTGGCCAAAGTTCAATGATGCCGGTACCGATGGTATAGAGTGGCACTCAACAACAGTTATTGGCGGTCGTCCCGCTAGTGGAAAGACCTTAATTAAAGATCAAATTATTCGTGAGGCCTTCAGGCTAAACTCAGCTGATGACTTTAGAGTACTAGAGTTTTCACTTGAGATGTTAGCTAGAGTATCAGCTATCAGAGAATACTCAGCCATACTTGGCAAGACCTATAAGTATCTGTGTAGTGCAGAAGCTGGGGTTAAGTTAACACCGGGAGATCTTAAAAGCTGTTTAGAGTACGCTAATACTAGAGTCAAGTATCCCATTGATATTATTGAAGAACCATGTACGGTATCAGAATTCCGTTTATATATTCAACAATACATGGATGAACATTCAACCAAAGAGGATGGGCAAGAAGAGTATATAGAAGATGGCGTAAAAAAAACCCGCACCTTTCAAAAGACTGTCTATAAAAAGACAATCATTACTCTAGATCATAGCTTGCTATTAAAGAAAGATGCTTATGAAAAAGATAAGTATGATATGCTTTATGCTCTCGGTGAGGCATTAACTTTTCTTAAGAGACGTTATCCCATAGCCTTTATTATCCTTAGTCAGTTGAACCGTAATATTGATACGCCAGAAAGACAAGAGAACGGCAAGTATGGTAACTACATACTTGAGTCTGATATCTTTGGAGCAGATGCTTTATTACAACACGCTGATATGCTTGTTGGGATTAACCGCCCTGGTAAGCAGAAAATTCAATACTATGGACCAGACAGGTACATAATAGATAATGAATTTATTTTGGTTATGCACTTTATTAAGTGTAGAAATGGAGATACAAGAATGAGTTTTTTCAAAGCAGAATTTGAGAAAATGCAAATTACAGAGATGCTTACTCCGGCAACACAAGAAAGAAAAATTGGAACACGATGAGTATATCAACAACAGACAAACCAGAAGACAAGCGCGAGAGACTTAAAAAGCTACGTGAGTTTCATCAACCTCTATTAATAGAGATTGGTGTAACAGATGCAACGTTTATCCCTAAGATGGCATACAGACCATATGGAAAAACAGAACTGCACATTGCATTCTTTGCTAGTGAAATCAGCAAAGGTGAGGATGTGTATGTTGAATTTACTAGTAAAGAATTGCTACCAGAAGACCCTGAGAGAAAGCTTTACAAGTGGAGATTTAATCCTCACTTTGAAGATGAGTATGAGAAGACTGAACCTAATCCTCAAACAGGACATGTTAGGTATTTAATTTCTGTTGAGGAATTAACTGTAATCAAATCACAAAAAACAAAAAATGTTGTTCAACCTGAAATAGATTTAGAACTTTCTGATCCTAATTTAGATCAACCTTTTGATCAGATGACTATCCGTGATCTAGCAGCAATCCTGTTAAAGAAACCGGTGAGTCACAAGGCCTGGTTAAATGAAATCATTACAAAATAAATAAAAAACATGTCAGAAAACACATCAATAACAAAAACAGTAGAGAGTGATAAGGATATTAAAGATTTCTTATCCACTCTAATTAGCTCAAAGAAACTTCCTAGTCACATTAAAAGTGTAGAGGAAGCATTCACCATTGCACAAATGGGTAAAGAGTTGGGCTTTGCAACAATGCAAGCGTTCCATTACATTATCCCTATTCAGGGTAAATTAAGTTTAAGTGCTAAGGCTACAGGGGCATTACTTCGCAAAGGTGGAGTAAAGTTTATAACTATAGAAGATGGTATTTGGATTTATAAAAACAACAGTTTGTCTCCAACAGAACCTGATGAGAGACCTATTGAACGTAGAACTACAATCAAATTCTTCCGTGATGGAATGGAAGAGAGCTGTAGCTTTACTTGGGGAGATGCTAAGCTACAAGGTTTAACTACTAAAGACAATTGGACAAGGATGCCCAAAGAAATGCTTTACGCTCGTTGTTTAGCTAAGGGCGCCAATCGTATTGGTGCAGATTTATTACTAGGTCTTTATACAACTGAAGAGTTAGCTGATACATTTATCCAGAACGAAAGTCAGATTAAAAGAAATGAAGATGGAACAATAGCAGAAATTATTGACGTCTTACATCAAGAAGTAAAATAACAATTTAAAAAAGCAGAAAATGGCATTAGACACAAAGAACATTAAAGGAGGTAGTGACGGCGGCGTACCTAAAACAATCCAGCCAGGGAATCACAAATGTAAAGTGAACGGTATTTATTTGGAAGAATTTAAATTCAAACCAGGTAGTTATTATTTAATCTTAAATCTTGAAGGTGAAGACCTAGGATCAGATTTTCAAGGTTTCATGATTGACAAAAACAATGAGGCGCTTGGTCGTCACAAAGGTCAAGTAGCTAGAGTTAAAACTGGTGAATGGGCTTATGCTGATGGTACTACTAAAAGCGGTGTTGAGATTAGACGTGATGGTGAAATCTTAAAGTTTGTAAAGAACTTTTGTATAGCTTTTGGTATTAACAACTGGTTAGTAGCCCAAGATAAAAAGCATGATACAGTTGAACAATTGATAACAGCTTTTGATAAAGAAAAACCTTTTGCAGGTAAGTTTATTAACTTCTGTATTGGTGGTAAAGAATATACAAACAAGGGTGGTTATACAGACCATGACTTATTCTTACCTAAGTATGCCAAAACAGGTGCCGCTTATGGTGATAAGGTAGTAACCTTTGATCCGGTTAGTCATATCAAAAAGAAAAAAGTAGATCCTGTAAATGAATTTGGTAATGAGGATACTCCGCTAAGTGGTCCGGCAGCTAGTGATTTTCAATTAGATTAATTAACTTAAACATACAAGGAAAGGGGATGATGAGTCCCCTTTTGTTGTTATATACATTATGATAAGTACAAAATCATTAATAACAGAACTCACAGAAGTTCCAATTGAATGGGTCTTTGAGTATTATTTAAAGCTTTCTGAAAAGTTGATGGGTCAGAACTTAATGATTCTCTCTCCATTTAATCCAAAGGATAAGCGCCCGTCATTCAGTTTGTTTGTAAGTAGCAAAGACAACAGATCTTACAAGTATAGAGATTTCTCTACAGGTAAAGCTGGTGATAATGTTTCCTTAGTACAATACTTATTTAATCTTAGTACAAGAGGTGAGACAGCACATAAGATTGTAGAAGATTATAACAAGTGGGTATTAATAAACAAGGATGATTTTAATCTCAGAGATTTTAAAGTACAGCAACGCTATAAAGTTACAAGCTTTGTAAAAAGAGGCTGGACAGTTCTTGATCAGAAGTATTGGACTAAGTTTCACATAGGCTCCAAGATCCTAGAGCACTTTAGTGTTTTTCCCTTGGAATCATATGAAATGTCCAGGGAGAATGATGGTGCTACTGAACAGGTAATTGTCACAGGTAGATCATTCATTTATGGTTATTTCAGAGTTGATGGCACGCTGTATAAAATTTATCAACCTCTCGTAACAGACTATAAGTTTATAAAGGTGAGAGATTATATTCAGGGTACAGATCAGTTGACGTTCCAGAAAAAGTATTTAGTAATCTGCAGCTCTCTTAAAGATATGATGGCTTTCACAAAGTTAGGATATAAAAATGCAGAAGTTGTTGCTCCTGACAGTGAAAATACTTTAATAGGTGACCATGTAATATCAGCATACAGATTAAAGTACCAAGGTATATGTACCTTGTTTGATAATGATGATGCTGGTATCAAGGCCATGAAGAAGTATGAAGATAACTACGGTATAAAGAGTGCTCTTTTACCTATGTCTAAAGATCTCAGTGACTCTATTAGAGATAACAATATAAGTAAAGTTCAAGAAGTATTAACCCCAATTTTAAAACAAGCATTACAATGAGCTGGTTATTTAATGGAAAAGTATTTTGCCAAGATGGTATACCACAGGGGGCAATAGGCTTTGTATATCAGATGTCAGCTATCATTGCTGGCAAGTCAGTATCTTATATAGGTAAGAAAAACTTTTATGCAAATGTTAAAACAAAGCTGAGCAAGAAAGCTATGCCTACTGACAAAAGACTCAAGAAATACAAACGCGTTACTAAAACATCATACCAAGACTACTATAGCAGTAATGATGTATTAAAACAAGCTCACAAAGAGAACGTTGTAATCAAGAGAGAGATCCTAAAGATATGCTATAGCAAGAATGAATTGACTTACCAGGAGGTAAAGCATCAGTTCTTACTAGGTGTATTAGAGAGTGATCTGTATTTAAACCGTAATATTCTTGGCAGGTTCTACAAAAATAAAATATAAAAAAATTAAAAACATGGCAGAAAAAAAAACAATAAGTTTAACAATTCCTATAGACAGCACATTTACACATGTGTTATTTAATCTGGCCGCGCAAGGGTTCGAATACATTGAGATAAACTACTCAGGTGGTGGAGACTCAGGAGCAATTGATGATATCAGTCTTCTTCCCCATGGTACAATTACTATAAAAGATGGGGAGGTATCAAAAAAGAATAATAAAGATTGCGCTGATCCAGATAATGAATTAAAAGATCTGATAGATAGAAAGGCGGAAGAGCATGTACTTAATCACGCAGCTGATTGGTGGAACAATGACGGTGGTGGAGGTACTTTGTACATTTCAACAATGGATGGTAGTTATCATGGAGAACACTATGTAAATTATACAGAAACTGATAACTCTATATTAACCGGAAAGTTTGGAGACGACTAATGGCTCATCCTATACTGCATGCTAAAAGCTCCGTAAAAAAATTGGGTGGTAAAGTTGCGGACTACCTGCATATACATAAT
>TARA_R110000868_G_scaffold75690_2_pt1 | contig 17332 bp, 18 predicted proteins | sample TARA_R110000868 | Tara Oceans TARA_R110000868 (sample SAMEA4397489) | marine metagenome | biome: Polar Biome; feature: [SRF] surface water layer (ENVO:00010504); material: water (ENVO:00002006), including particulate matter (ENVO:01000060) such as... | depth 5 m | reverse complement strand
ATGGAAACAATTCCAATAATACTATATTATGATTACCGTTCATAATTATCGGGTGTGAAGAATATGTAATTACTCGGTTATTACATATTTTTCCGTGATTTTTACTATCAGAAATATGTTTTTGTCGTCTCCTTGATAGTGTTTGCGTAGTAGAACCGATATAGATGTCCCCGTTCGTATAATCAACCAGTTTATAAATCTTTCCATTTTGATAATTCGGCATACTCTTTCTCACTCTTTTATAGTCTAACAGACATATGCTTAAATAAAAATTTATTATTAACATTAGATTTTTATATTACTACTATTATAATGAAAATAATAGAATTTTATTTTTTTACTCTCATGATTAATATATTTGATAGATTAAAGATGAGTGATAATCCGTTCTCAAGACATGTAATTAAGGATCTTGATAATACTCTAGATGGTCGCAAACCCATCGAACAAATCAAAGATGAGATAAGCGAACTGAAAGTTGAACTAATTCATATCAAAAATTATCTTAGGAAGTTAGAAGCAAGAGAATCTCTCCAAGATGATAAGGATTCTGAATATCAAGAAATAACCAAAAATGGTTGGTGGTTCTCTTAGCGTGAGACTAATACTCAGAATATTATTATTCCTTATTTTTATGATTCTATATTTCCCTATTAGTTTTTTTATCAATTATTAGTTTAATGCTAATTTATATTCTATAAGTAAATGGATACTAAAGAAAGGATTGATAATTATGAGAAGACATTCCCGAACTATTCCAAATTAATAATTAACCGTAATGTTATAGAAGGGATTTGGGTGATGGGTAATAATTACACAACTAAAACATCTTTGTACGGAGCTTATCCATATGGATATTTAGAAAGAATATATTCTTTATTCCCATTGATCCCCAACAAAACGCTTCATATTTTCGCTGGTTCTTTACCCGAGTCCGAAGATTATGATAAGGTTGATTTTAATGTTGGCATAAATGTTGAGAAAATGAGTGAAGTCATCCCTAATGATTTTTATGAATTAGTCCTTGCTGATCCACCATACTCCGTTGAAGACTGCGATCATTATGGCTGTTGTATGGTCAAACGAAATGTTGTTTTTAAAGAATGTTTTAAAGTTATGAAAAGTGGCGGTCATCTTATCTGGCTTGATCAAGTCCTTCCCAATTATAAAAAAACCGAATTTAAGATTCTCGGTCGAATCGGCATGGTCAAATCTACAAATCACAGATTCAGAGTAATCACTATCTTTGAGAAATTATAGTTCGTTTAATTCTCAATTTAAAATTATTTTCTTATTGTATATAAATGTCTAATCAAACCTTTCCAGATATTACGATTCTTGTTCCAACTTGGAATCGCCCCAATTTTCTACCACTATTTCTTATGAACCTAAAAAGCCAAACTTATCCCCAAAACCATATTAAAGTAATAATTGATGATGATGGCTCAGATAGGTTCATAAGTGATTTACAACAAGTTAAGGATTTTTTACATCCAATCACAATTGACTATATTTATGATAAACCGAAGCGAACCATCGGCAAAAAAAGACACGACCTTATCAAAGCATGTAAAACAAAAATCTTCTGTTTTATGGATGATGATGACATCTATATCCCATTGTATCTTCAACACAGTTACGAAACTATGAAAGAAAAGAAAGTCGGTTGCGTCGGCTCTGATAAAATGATCTTCTGTATGACACAAAAGAACTTTGATATTCACGCTATAGATTGCGGTAATACAAAACGATTGATTCATGAAGCAACTCTTATGATGACCCAGAAATTCTATAGAGCAAGTTGCGGGTTTGAGAACTCTAGTCAAGGTGAAGGTGCGAATCTTTTTACAGGGCATACCAAAGATGTTGCAATTACCGACATAAATAAAATTATGGTTTGTGTTGCTCATACTGGTAATACAGTCGCAAAGCAACAATTCGCCACAGATAAAAATAAAATTGATATACAAATGTCCGATGACATTATTACAGAATTAAAAAATATTTTACATATCTAAAGATTATTATCTATGAAGTATATATAAAATGGAATTTACTGATGAACAGATTAAAGATATTATAGAACAGCATAAAAACCGGATTCAGAAGGATAAACTTAAATATGATAAAATGAAAGATACTGATGATTTTAAACTTAAAAATCGGCAAAGGGCAAAAGAACATTATGAAAAAAATAAGGAGAAGAAGGCATCACTTTATCTGGAGAATAAAGAATTTCTTAAGGCTCGCAATTCATATTATTATTATCTTAAGAGAGATAATCTTGACGGATTCATTGATAAACATCCTGACCGCTTTGAACTCATGAAAGAACACGGCTATTTGAAAGAGTAATTTATTTTAAGCTATGGAAGCCATCAGAATCAATATCAACTTCATAGTCTGATTCACTATCAGAATCATAATCTTCGATATACTCGTAATATTCTTTTGTCTTTTCTTTCGGCTTGTAATCATCATCTCTCGCTTTTTTTAAAACAGCAATTAAATCAGGACGGCCATTCTTGGCTAAAATTGATTTAATTTCTTCGTAATCATCTTCATCCAAATCAAATGTCAGCATACGGATCTGGGTGGACATTCTTTACATTAACAACGATTTTTTTTTCAGGATATTTTTTGAGCAAACTTTCTAAAACCAATTCCGGTGTAGGCACTTCAAGTGAATTCCACTCTTTACCCGCCTTATGCCATACATCAAACCTTTCTGCCTTAGCAAACAATTCACGAGTAGCCCAACGCGCTTCTTCCCAACTAGTCATTTATATAGTAATAACATATTTTATTATTTCTAATTAATTTTTAATTTATTTTTGTTGTTTTTGATTCGCAAGAATTTCATTCACAATATCAAATGTTACATTTCTGTTTTTCTGTACCTTAAAAAGAATGGTGCTTTGTTCAGAACATTTCGCATATGAGCCATCTGGATCATGAACCGAACAAGTCAAAGAAGCGAGACGCATTGGTTTCGTTACTGTAAATACTAGTGAGCTTTCTTGACCGAAATAAAAATCACCGTCTCCATTAATTTTATCAACTATCCCAACAATCGGCATCTGTGTATTATTCTGTTTCCCCCCAATAAAAGGATTATCATTAATGATATTCGAACGAATCGTATAATAACCCCTTATCATTCTCGTTGGAAGGTTCTCTGCGATGATATTAATAGATGTTGTCTTTTGAACTATTTCAGGATAATATGCCAACCAATTAAAAGTTTGTTGAGCGGGAAATGCAGGAGCAGGTGGAACTCCTGCGGGCACGAAGTTATTAAATGAAGCGGCACTCGGGATCATATTATTATACAACGGAACCCCCCATTCATTTTGAGAAAACACCTTCGTATCCCCTTCAGATATTTCAGAATTAGTTGTAATGATTGATAAAGAATTAACATTATCATAATTAACTCGACTCAATCTTGTATTTGATGCCGCGTGAAATTGTTGATAAGAGAACCCCAAGAGTTCCCAAAGCGTTCCAGTCCATTCTCTTTCAGTTAATCCAAAATCTTCTATTGTTATTCCGGTTAATGAATCGTAAATTCTCCAAGTCTCTAAATTAGAATTTAATGCCGTTGAACTAAAGGTTTTCTGTCCTGATCCGATACTTCCATTAACATTAGTCGCCGAAACAGACATAGTTGCTTCAGCCTGAAAGGGTTTTCTCGCAGGCGTCCAATCTTCGTATTGCTCTCGGGGATTAATTTTATATACAATATCATCAGCTCCCGAAGTTTTCGCAGTGTAAGTTGTCTGTAATGGTGTGTTTGCTCTCCGATCATTCCCCGCACTCATCCCAGTATGTAAATCAGATAAAGAGAAATGTGTTCCGTCGTAATTTAATTTCGGAGCATCTGCTCCCATGTATAATTGCTTTTTTTTTGTCGTGCCATTTACTCCGAAAGTTCCGTCAGGGGGATCTTTTGGATTTGGAATATGTACCGCACTATATGAATCTGTTCCGGGTGGTTGAACGGTGTCTGTCCCCCACCAATATTGCTCAGCCGTCATAGAATTTATATTCGGCATAAACCCAGCGAATGGAAGAACAGCACAAGTTCCCGGAGCTGTCCAATGTAGATCAAATCCGAAGCGACGACCATCTTCTATTTCAGTTGTTCCAGGTTCATATAATTGATCAAATAAATCACTATCGGTTCCGTTCTCGGCAGTCCAATAAAGAACGATAAAATTATCAGAAGTTTTGCCAAAGCATCCGTAAGTATACTCAAACAATTTTTCATCAGGTTCAGCGTAATACGTTTCTGCCTGTTTTGGATCATGAAAGATTGGAACCAGTAATGAACTTAATTGCTTGAGATTTGCCGCATTCCAAGTTGGATTTATATATCCACCCCACCCTAATTGATGATCAGCTCCGGGTGGGTCAGCGAGAGACATAGAAGCATTGTTATAACGATTCATATGTATCCACCGAGAATTATTAATATTATCTGCTGAATTATATGGAGTTCGCTCATCGCTAAATATATCAAATATTTCAGGATATAGTTTTTGAGCATCAATGAAATCCTTAAAAAACTTTAACATTTCCGGAGTATATTCGATATGTGTTTTCACGGAAACATTATATGTGCTACTTACACGGCTCAAAGTCTCCGACCCAACAATCCCCGTATATGTATTACCGATTCTATTTATCAGTCTTCCGGTTTCATATAGTTCAGGTCGCTTCGTCGCCACCATCTGATATTGAGACAACCACTCAAAACCAGATACATTAGTTGTTGCTTTAAAATAATGAGTAAAATCATTCTCAATGTAGTTTCCGTTTATGCCGTAATTTGACGCAACATTAAAAGGTTTATATGTATTTGTCTCAATCGTCTTTGTTATAGAATTAAGGAAACCGGGATGTCCAACATAATCCGCTCGGTCTTTATTTGATCTCAGAGAATAAGTATCAACTGATAAGACGCTCTGAAGTTGTCGTGTAATTTCAGTTGATATGAATTCAGGGGAGTTAAATCCGGGTTCAACGCTTATCGTTTTTAATTCATTGTACTTAAAATATGTTGCCGCTTCAGGGTCTCTGTAATATTGATCAGGCATGTTTCCATCTGCTTCCGATTCTCCGAAATAAGTTTTCTCCCGAATCATCAATGAATATTTATCATTATTGTTTTTCGGTTTTGCTTGGAGTGGCTTCTTTAATGGGCCGGGTGACCCCGCCGAAGCATTCTGAACCACTTGATAATAATCGTCAAATAAAGCATAAGCATCTCTAAAGGGATAATGAAGACTCATTCCATTCTCAATATCATCAACCGTTTCATAATTATGTCTGTTTGCGATTGCGTATAACTCATTCTCGGTCATATCCCCGATTTGTTCGTGTGGATTCACATACCAAAACCTTCTCGGGAGAGAGAAGTAATTATGAGCATTCATATTGATATAATATCCCATTGTGAAATTCGCTGTATCATCTCTTATAGATATTGTTGAGTATGAAACATTCGCATTCACTTGTTTATATTGAGCAGGCAAAACTGCATCAAAAACGAGATTATCTTTTACGATATGTTTGTATGTTTTCTCAAATCCTAAGGGGACACCCTTGATTTCTATTGATGAAGCCTGTCCCGCTCCCCTTTCTGAGACCATCGCACCATGAACCGAAACTTTATCACCAGCTTCAAGATGAACTATATCTTGTAAGTTATTTGTCCAAAGAGCAAAATTTTCATTGTTGTTAGTAGATGCTTCTTCACTATGTAACCGATTACATTCTACAACTCTAAGATCTGTATAAGCGTCGGCCATTTATGCTATTTAATATACTTTATATTTTATTTATTAAGTTTTTTTTTTATGTAAAACACAACAATGACCGAATTCACTCTGAATCATATATTCATTATTATCAATAATATACTTTACCGCAGTTTCTACTTCTCGCCAATTTGGGTCTTTGTAATTATCAAACACTAGAACACCGTGATCACTTATCAAGTCTTTATAATTATAAAAATCATCAATCACACCTTGATAAGAATGATCCCCATCAATGAATAGAAAATCAATCTTCTGATTATTAAGTTCGAGTAGTCTCTCCACATCCTTCACAGCATCATTGCTTTTATTTTTGATGAGTTCCCATTCATGATTATGTGGGTTGTTGCTACTTAGATTTTGTTTAACAATATCAATATGCTCGGTTAAATCAACTTGACGATGTGGATCATATGAACTACCATAATAACCGGTAAACGGATCAATACCAATAAAATAACATTCTTTATCATCTTTCATTTGTTCAATGAGAGAACCACCATAGAGAACTCCAATTTCAGCATAGACATTACAATTAATCGTATTCTTAAGATTTATCATTTCATTTAAGTGCGGAGATTTACACATTTCACCAATCATTTTATTAAGATAAAACATTATTTTTTTAGATGAATTATTTCAGTTTAAATTTAAGTTTATATTTCTTGATATTAGTATTTAATGAACTCGAATCCCCCCAAAGCAAATAATAAGAAAGAAAACCGGGACTCATATATGTTCCTTTTTTTAAATCTTTTGCGTGGCGATCCCTGTATAACTTTCTTCTTGATTTATCTCTGTGTTGGTTATACGATTCATAACGCGAATCGCCAAACTGCGTTGTTTTTATCTTCACTCTCTTCCCGTCTTTATCGTGTGAAAAAACTGCAGTGAATTTCTTGTTCTTTGCTGTTGAAGGTTTGATTTCCATATATATTGGCATTGTTGTATAAAGTAAATAAACAAAATAAAATGAATCGTCCATATTCTAAAGTTTTTTAATTTAAGATTTGAGATTTAAATGTTGATTTACCTTATTAATGGGAAAGGGTGGAGCAAATCCATATCCGGGATGGTGGGCTACTTACGATCATGCTTACTCTAAGGATGTGCCTTCAGTGAAACCTAAATACTATGATACTGAAAAAAAGATTCATAAAGAAGACAAAGACATTCACCCCATTTTTAAAATCAAAAAGTCTTCATCTGAAGATGACTTTAAGAAAGCATATCATAAATTAATTCTTAAGCATCACCCCGACAAGGGTGGTTCAAGTTCTATTTTTATAAAGATACAAGAAGCATATGAGAACCTTAGCACTACACTAATGTTTAACAAAATAACCTAATACAAATTTTAAAGATTCTAATAATCAAGAATTAGAATGAATCCATTGTTAGTCTAATGCTAATGTAGAAAACATACTTAAGGATTTATTATCTATGTATAGTATAGAAAACAACAAACATGAATAGCCAACAGAAAAACACATACAAAACTGAATTGACTAACTTCACCGATGAAACGAGTATCAACTCATATTACAATTACAATAAGATTATCCAAGATATTAAGAAGGATAAAATCAAAACAATCAGGGATATTGATGAACGCACTAAGATTCATATTGACCTTCTCCTGAATGAATTTATGAATAATCAATATCACTACCTTGAAGGAAATATGCGTGGCTTCACGAAAAGCAAACTGAAAAAGACTATTTGTATTTCTGATAATGAAGATAAAAATAAATCACATATGTTTCGCGAATTTAAACTTTATTGTGATGCTAAAAAATATCAAGTTCATAATCATCTACTAATCAACGGAGAAGATTTGAGTGGGAGCGAAAAGGTTGCTATGAGAACTCTAAAAGCGAAACTACTTGATCAAGAGACCGAAATGTCTCTACTGAAACGACAGATGAAAGAAATCGTTGCTCTTGCTCTAGTTGTTGCTGAGAACAGCAACGAGAAGGAAGTAAAGAAGGAAGTACAGGCACGGGAGAAAGAAGTCAAGATGATTATCATTGAAGAAGAAGAAGAAGAAGAAGAAGAAGACTCCAATATCCATTTTGTAGATCTTGAGCTTGGAGACGACCCCCACGATTCAGACAGCGATTCAGACAGCGATTCAGAAAGCGAAGAAGAAGAAGAAGATAGTGAAGACATGTATGAGCATCCCGGTATTTACCCGATTAACTGGGAAGTAGTCGAAGGAGAAGAACTTGACCGACTCCTTAGAGACGAGAGCAACAAGTATAATAAGTTTCTTATTTCTACATATGAATCGCAAGTGAACCGCAAGGGTGGTTATGACTCAGCTTCTCACGATGAGATTCGGGTGTGGTTTGAGATGTGGTTTGATACGCAAATTAGTCAAATCAATAATAAAGAACTAGGGAAATACAAAGATAAATTCTGCAATGACCTTGAGAAATCGCTGGAGTGTATTTACACCCTTCCTTGATTTTTGTCTTTTTTAATTAAAAAGTAATTATATAATGGTATAATAAATGAGTTTATTGTTGAATGGAGATTGCTTAGAATTAATGAAAGACCTTGATGATGAATCAGTTGATTTAATCTTCTGTGATTTACCCTATGTAGATAGTAAAGGTAAAGGTCAAACGAGTTGTCACTGGAACCAATCTGCGATTGATTTAGAGAAGTTTTGGATACAAGTTATGAGAATCAAGAAACTAAACACACCAATATTTATGACTACTACTACGAAGTTTGGTGTTGAGTTAATTAACACGGCACCGAAGAAATTAAAATTTTTTGATTTAGTTTGGGTTAAGTCGGCTCCAACAGGATTCCTGCTCGCAAAGAAATTTCCGCTTAGGAAACATGAGATGATTTATGTCTTCTATGAGAAATTACCATTCTATGATTTATCAAGTCATCAACATAAGTTTCTTAAACCAAATACACCAATGACAGAAAAACCGGATATGTATGGTCGGTTGTGGGATAAAGATGGTAAACCATATGTTAAAGAAAAGCAACATAGTCAGTATTCTCCACCGCTCCCCGTATCAATTGTTAAAGAAGTAATAAGAACCGATGAAGGTTGTAATGCATTATATGGAAAAGAAACCGGTAAAGTATTTATATATGATGAAAAAGGTAAATTAAGAAATAGTGAGCCAAGATATGACCCACCCTTACCTGTATCAATTGTTAAAGAAGAAACTGGTGGGGCAACTGGTAAAGAAGATAAACATACTTTATACGGAGAAATAAAAGAGTTAGGCATACCCCATACATCTACTTACGACCCACCACTACCAAATAGCATGTTAGAAATTAAATCAACAAGGGGGAAACATTCGACGGAGAAGCCCGTTGCTCTCATGGAGTGGGTTCTCAAATATTACTCAAAAGAAGGTGATGTAGTTCTTGATCCGACAATGGGTTCTGGTTCAACGGGTATTGCGTGTAAGAATATGAATCGCAATTTTATTGGAATGGAGATGGACGATGAAATCTATGACTTTGCTGTGAATAGAATTAACTAGTATTTCTTTTTCTTCTTCTTCTTCTTCTTTTCTAAACCATCAAAAATTTCATTAGGTCTTATCTTCTTTGGTTTGATCGCTTTTTCTACATTGTAATTTAGGGGTTGTTTATATCCCTGAATGCGGGTGTTCATCTGCTTGACCACAGGGGCTTTCTTTTTCTTAGGCGGCATCTTCTATTTACAAAGGACATTTATTTTAAAAAAATTTTCTTTTTAATTAATATATTTACAATAACTATAAAATATGTCATTAGTTGTCTGCTCGAATAAAGATTCTGATGGTACAGAAAGACAGGGACAAAGTATCTATAAGGCTTGGTCTTTTAGAAATTCACTTTCATCTACTTACACTGTCCCAGCACAATCGCAAGTTGCTCTTCAGTCATGTAAAGTGAACATTGATGGTCGTGTTGTTTTTGGTAGTAATAATCATCGCTTCTATCATTATATGGGTCAGAAGGTCGGCACTGAAATCCCTATTCCTGCTGGTCAGGCAGCAACGATTAAAGATACTACATCTCACCCCTGCATTACAACACTAACAAATGACACTGATGGTGGCAGCATTGTAGAACTCACCGTTGATGATTTCGCCCAACGTCTTCAAGAGCAGGTAAGATCAACTACATATCATCCAAACGCAAAAGAACAATTTACTTGTGATGTGATAAGAAATGCGTCTTCAGTTGATTTTCTTGGTTACTCACTCACAGCTAAACAAAATGTAAGTGTTCCAACATTCGTCCCCGCAACAGGAGCATTCGAACAATTTTATCGGGACGACGATGAATATGCTGCTGATGCCCCCAGCCCGTTCTCATACATCGGGGGGGTCTTTAAGCGTGAAGCAGACGACAGAATGACAACTGCTTGCGGCATCTGTCCATCAAGACCCTTATCTCTAACCGAAGGTGAATTCCAAGTTAATATCTCTACTGCTAGTGCGAACGCAAACGCTTCTGGTGTTGAGTGGCACGTAGGTCTTTCACGCTTTATCAATGTAATTGATTCTGAAGGATATTATTACCCAAATTATAATGACTACGGCAAGGACGCAGGTATAGCAACTCAATCTGAATGCCATATGGATTTCGCAGTCTGTAGAAATATTGACGGAGAATTGGTGGTTTATCAAGATGCGTATGATCCGGTTCACGAATGCACAAGACGATATGAAGTTCAGTATTGGCTTAACCCCGAGACTGATGCTACATTTAGCAAAACTCCCAAACGCTTTGCGATGGACGGCACTAGTTTTGACTATGTTAAATTTAAAGTTGATGGTGAGCAGGTGAGTATTGTTATTAATATTGTCGGGACGGGTGAAGCGACTATCGTTGATTACAGTGCGGCAGCAAATAAAGAATATATGTTTAAACCGGTTAATCAGTCGTGCTGGTGTCTTCACCCAGTTCTTATGGTTGGGCGCACAGATGCTAGTGAAGAGTGTACATTAGAACTAGTAGATTTCAGTGGTATGAACATCTCTGGTTATGATCCCAAAACTCTGAATAAGGGTGGGTGGTTTGAGACTCTCGAACTAGTAAAGGGAAAGGGAACGGCTTGGGCTTTATCAGTTGAAGAAAGAACTTGGAATCAACCTTCAAACGGAACTGCTTACGCACAGATCGCAACTGGCGTCGCTCCAAACAACGGAGTTGATTATTCATTCGTTTACATCTTAGAAGAATCCGATATATATGCGCCTACATTCGGAGCAAACGCAAGACAGCTATTAGGTTTTAATAGCGCACTTTTACAAACACCGAATACGAGTGTCCCTGCGAATGGTGGGAGATTCAGTTCAGTATTTACTCCGACTCGTGTTTCATCATTGGCTATGTTTGTGAAACTGAATAACTTTGGTCAGAAGGTTGTGAATGCGAGAACTGGCTTTGAATCAAAAATTCTGTCTCATCTTACAGACCTTGAGACTCTTAGTGGGAGACAAACATATGAACCGAACAATTTGATTTGGTTGGATTTAGACAATCCTGCGGACATGAACATCAATGAGTTTGATATTTCATTCGTATATTGTAACGAGCAGTATGCTACGATTCTAACTGGGCAGTCTATTGTGTGCCTTTATTTTAGGAAGAAACCGAAGGAGTTAATGTAATCATTAATCTAATTTAGATAAGTGTCTAATAAAAAAGACATCAGTTATAGTTATTTTTAGTATTTTTAGTTATTTTTTAGATAAATTTATTATACTTTGTTATAATAAATGAGTGATAAACAGCCGCCCCGTGTCCAATTAAACTTTGAGCCTGATCCAATTGTTACAGAGACAGAAGAAGAGAACCCTAATTTTATTTATGAAGATGATAATGAAGTTATGCCTGAAGGAGTCGCTATGCCTGAAGTCGTAGAGAAGAAATCAATCGTTCAGGAAGATATATTCGATGTACCATCATTGATGAAGTCTATGAAACAAGAAGATAAATCAATAGTTAAACATGAAGAAGAAGTTGAAGAAGTTGTAGTTGTTAAGAAAGGTAAAGTAACCAAATCAGGTAAACCGAGAAAACCGATGACGGAAGAGCATAAAGCAAAATTAGCATTAGCAAGGGAAAAAGCGACAATAGCCCGTAGAGCGAAAGCAGTGGAACGCAAGAAAGATAAAGCAATGGATAGTGAGACAAAACAATTACAGAAGCTTAAAAAAGAGAAAGACTTTAATAAACTCAAGAAACAAGTGATAGAAGATGATTCGGATATAGATGAAGTTGTAGAACCGAAACTTGTAAGACAGAATGCTGTTGGTGCAGGGTTTAATGGATTAACCAAAGCGGACTTAGAACTCGCTCAATTTGAAGCAATAATGAAATATGAATTACTAAGAAAAGAAAGGAAGGAAGAGAAAAAGAAACAGCAGAAGTTAGAGTCTCAAAAACAAGAAATTATGAATAAGCTTGCTCCACAAACATCCGGATATGGAAGCAGGAATTCTAATGGAAGATTAAACAATAGATGGGATTCTTGTTATTAGCACCACACTAATATTTGATAATATATCTATAAGGAAAAATAGAAACTTTAAAAACACAGGATAATATTATAATGATTATTAGTCTCACGCTAATGTAGAAAACACTATATTATTTGTTATTATTGTTATTTAATTAAAATGATACATTAAGTAAATGAATCGCATGTTAATATTACAAATTATTGGGATGGTGTTTATGGTTAAATCGCCCTATGATGAACACGGTTGCTGTGCGTCTTGTGGTTATACTTGGTGTCCAGATATAAGTGAATGTGTTCGAGTCTGGGAAACATATTGTTCTAGTCTTCAAAATGGTCATTAATAGATATTAGCACCACACTAATATTTGATAATATATCTATAAGGAAAATTAAGATATTGATAATTACAGGATAATAATTAATTGATTATTAGTCTCACGCTAATGTAGAAAACACTAAGATTGATTGCGTTTCATAGTTAAAATTTATTTGTTAAGTTATGTTATATGAATAATTCAGTAATCGTTTTTGGAAATGGAAAATCATTAGAACACTTTGATTTTCTATCTATTGATAGAGATGTCTATGATGTGATCGGTTGTTGTTTAGCGTTTCGCTATTGGGACAAAGTTGATTTCTATCCTGATATTTATGTTAATGTTGATAAGGTTGTTTGTTCGAAGAATGAAGAAGTCAAAGAATTTGTAATGAAAAAGAAATGTAAGTTATATTTACTATCAAATGAAATTAAGACAATATGGGACGATTACCCTAAGGACGGATCAATCATCTTTATTGAAGACATCATTCTTGACAACGCAACTATCTTTAAATTTTGCGTTAATTATTGTTCTGGGTCAGCATCGGTTCTAACCGCTATTGATCATTATGAAAATATTTACTGCGCCGGTTTTGATTGTGACTATGTAGAATTTATCCCTGAATCAAAGAAGCTTGAAGACGGCTCTCTAATCATTACAAAAACACCTTCAGAAAATCCAAACTATTTCTTTAATGATTATCAAAGAGAAGGAGACAACTATAATGTGCCGAATGGCTCAACAGTCCATCAAACTTCATGGAAAGAACTGAGTTATATTTTTGAGTTTATCGTTAAGATGTTTCCCAATCACAAACGCAATATGATTAATTACAATGATAAGAAATCAATATCCGATTATATCAAAACGGTTGAGCTACATAAACTTACTCAATTGATAAAGAATGAAGTAAATAAAGAAAAGATATGCTTCTGTGTTCCGTCTACATCAAACAAACGCCAATGGGAATCGTTCGATGAATCATATCTAAACCAAATCCTATGCAGGTCTTTAGAATGTAAAACAAATGATTATGATATTGATATTTACATCGGATATGATTCAGACGATAAATTATATAGCAAAATAGAATTACCGAAAACTCATAAAGAGATGAATTTAATTTGGAGACCATTTAGTTCTGAAAAAGGTAATCCATGTAAGATATGGACTGAACTTGGAAAACAAGCAGTAAAGGACGGACACGATTATTTTATGGTGTGTGGGGACGACATCGCATTTGATCAAAATGATAAATGGATTAAAGTATTTATTGATCAACTCAAACGAAACAATAATGTTGGTTATTCTGCTGGTTGGTCAAACAATGATAATATCCCTACTCAGTTTATGTTTCATAAGACTCATCTAGATTTATTTGGATTTGTTTATCCACCGCAAATCGTAGCATGGTTCTGTGATGATTTCATTTATGGGTTGTATGGTTCAAAGGGTAATTGGATGAAAGAATACAAACATCTTAATGCAGGGGGTAAGCCAAGATACGAACCGAAAGACGATAAAAAACTTTGTAAATTATTGATTAAAAGATATAAAAAAACATTATCTAAGATAAGATAAATGCCTAAAGCAGCAGCGTCTCAAACAAAGAAAAAACCCCCAGTTGTTTTAAAGGTCAGAGATGAAGACCCGAATGAACTTTTTTCAGACATACACGAGAACTTACCACAGATGCCTTCATTAACTCTAATCATTGGAAGTGTACGTAGCGGAAAGTCAAATCTCTTAGTCAATTGGTTTTGTAATCCAGACTTCTATAAAGACAAATTCGATGTCGTTAAATTTGTATCTACAACGTTGAATACTGATAATAAGGGTAAAATCTTATCAAAGCATTTTGATTGTATTGATAGATATGATGATACGATCATTGCTGATATTATGAAAAGTCAAGGACAATATGAAAATAAAGAAGATCGCCCGACGTATGCTTTGGTAATGGACGATGTCTTAACTAAGGACTTTAAGAAAACTAATGACGTCTCATTTTTTTCTACTCGTTTTCGGCATTACATTGATTTTTATGTTATTGCGGTTCAGTCATTCAGGGCTGTTGCTGGTATGATTCGTAACAACGCGACTGATGTCGTGATCTGTAAGCAACAAAACACTAAGGAACTTGTAAAGATTGCCGAAGAATACGGAGATATGGTTGGGGGCGAAGACAGCTTCATGAAACTCTATGAAGAAGCGATGAAAGATAGATATTCATTTTTATATTTAAAGCTTTCAGAAAATCCAGCTCGCGCATATGTGAGATTTGAAAGGCAAATTTATCCCCCACTAAAATCAGAAGAATTAGTCATAGAATAATTTAGTTTTTATTTACTTGTTTTTTTAATCTTTCATTAGTTATAAAATGAACGACCTTTATTCAACTTCGGCATCGGCGATCGCAAATGGAAATATGAGAACTCAGAATGTGAGAAACTACAATTTACAAGTCCAAGATCATAATCAACAAGTATCTGATACGATTTCTGGTTTGAAGGATAAGCAAAATACCGCAAATGATATTCAGCAGATTAAAGATACTGGAACGGGACTATGGCACACGGCACAGATGCCGTCGGCAATCAAAGACTATAAAGACTATAGAGCAGCACAAGCAGCAGGCACGGCAAAAGGAGCCAATGTTGCTGATCATACTGAAGCTACACTACAGTCAAGTGCGGTCAAATCTCCTTGGACTCGACCAACTGAAACAACGACCAGTCCACCACCCGAACCTGTTAATCAAAGGACTGGGACTTCTTTAAATGATACTGAAGCAACAACCGAAGAAGCGGGTTTAGGTTTAAAGAAGGGGATTTCATCAGCATTAAATATTGGTGAAGACACTCTATCAACTATTGGTAAAGGTGTTGGCGCTCTTGGTTCGGCGGCTACGGCTGGGTTAGATGCGTATGAAGATCTTAAGGGGGGGCTTCATTTACAGGGAAATAATTGGGAACAGAAGAGTGCCAACGCATTACAGATGGGCGGCGCTCTTGCGGATGTTATTGGAACTGTATTCCCGCCTGCTGCTTTAATTGGTGGCATTGCTTCTGTTACGAGTGGGATTATTGGTGAAATTGGTGATCGCGTATCTGCGGATACAAGCGCAGCCGCTCTTAATAAAACTAAAGCAGATCAGACTCTTCAGACTGAAAGTGCGCCCCCTGCTCAAACTCAAGTTACGGGTAGAGTTCAGTAAATATGTTTTTTAGTTTTTTTTTATTATTATTTTATATATTGTTTATCATTATAAAATGAGTTCTTTTTGGCGTGCTGATGATTCGGTTAAAGTTGGTGAAACTAAAATTTCTATTCCTTCCGAAAATGGTCTATCCTACAAACCCGGACAGAAGGTTCAGATTTTCGTAGATAGTTCGACGAAGTTTATGGATGGTCGCGAGACATACCTTGACTTCAACGTTAAGATTTCTCTTCCTGCGGGAAAGAAACCGACTCGGCTTCAGTTGGATCAATGTTCTTCAACTATCATCAAGAATATCAGGATCTACGATGGATCTCGCGGAAATTTATTGGAAGAGATAAATTCGTATGATTCTTACGTTGCTGTAAAATATGATTATGATAAGGATGCTAGTATTGAGAACATGAGAGCGCTGAGAGAAGGTTGTGCTGTATGGCAACCGGGTAATCGTGGCGATCAGGGTTCGTCCAGAACTGGTATGGCTAATACTCTAACTAATCCGTATTTCAAGCGGACTTCTGGAAATCAGGCGGCGGCTCAAGCGTTCGATGATGCGTCTTTCCTTACTGCTAAATGCTGCATCCCGCTTCATACAGGAATTTTTGGAAATTCTACGACTATCTTCCCGGTAATGATGACGGACGGCCTTTATATCGAAATAGATCTAAATGACGGCCCGCGTATAATCAAGCAGTTAGACAGCGTTCTTCGTGATGTTCGTACAACGCTAAACCCGATTCTCCATTCTACTAACGGGACTGATGCTCCTGCTGCTTGGGCGGCTGGCGCTCCCGGTTCTACTGATAGATTTTATGTTACGGGAGATCAGAACCTAAGTGGCACGGATCGTGTCGCAAGATTTCCTTTTGTTATTGGTGAGCGTATTGGTATGTGTCTCACGCAGAATAACGGGTCAGCTACTACATTCAGCGCTGATGCTAATATTAGCGCAATTAATCTGTCTACTACTGCTAATGCTGGCAAGGGTCTTATTGAAGTAATTCTTACAGCTGCGGTTGAGAGTTCTAAACTAATGACGCCTGCTGATAATTGGTGTCTCTATTCTACTTCGGTTGCGGCTGAGACTTCGTATGCGGCTACATATGAAGTATCCAATGTAAATCTAATTGTCTCTCAAGTTCATCTTGATCCGGGTTATGAAAAGGGAATGCTCCAGAAAGTAAGGGAAGGTAAGGCAATTGAGTTTGATATTTCGTCAGTAACTAATTACAAGCATTCTATTCTGGCTTCCGATCGTCAGACAACTTTCCAGATTTTCGCACAGAATTCTCGGGCGAAAAGTTTGCTGGTTGTTCCACAGGATTCGACTGTCTATACTTCGGCTCAGTTGATCTCTGCTTCTGGTACTTATTCTATTGCAGGATCGGACTACAGCGTTTCTAATATTTCTCTTAAGAATACTGATGATACTTCTCTCGCTGCGTCTCGCTCGGGCTACACTGGA
>TARA_R110000868_G_scaffold13711_1_pt1 | contig 17356 bp, 35 predicted proteins | sample TARA_R110000868 | Tara Oceans TARA_R110000868 (sample SAMEA4397489) | marine metagenome | biome: Polar Biome; feature: [SRF] surface water layer (ENVO:00010504); material: water (ENVO:00002006), including particulate matter (ENVO:01000060) such as... | depth 5 m | reverse complement strand
AATTAGCCCAAAAAATCAAAGAGCATATACCCAGCTTAGTTATAATCTCCTCGGAGGTAGGCCAAGATCCTGATAAAAGAGACTATTTAGTCTCTAACGAAAAACTTGAATCCACCGGGTGGAGTCCTAAGCTTACACTGGATGATGGAATAAAAGAAATTATATCTGTTTACGACATAATAAAAGCTGGTGGAGATGTCTATAGGAACTACTAATTAAGACTCTGAAATCTGGAATAATATCCATCTTTAACTGGATTTCATGTCAAATAGTCAACTAAATATCTTTGTACGAATAGTGTAGTAGAAAGATATAAAATGACATTTAATGATTATGCCCAAATCTTTGGATCTATCGCAGGTTTATTAACGGCATTAGCAGTTATTTACAAGTATATTTTATCCCCAATATGGGCAACATCAAAGAGACTTGTTTCAACTATTAATAAGTTAGATCAGTCTCTCCCCATTTTACTGCAAATATCTCATGAGTTTAGACCTAACGGGGGAAACTCATTAAGAGACATAATAGACCGAATAGAGGCTGAATTAGAGTTATCCAAGGCCCGCACTAAAACCCTCCTGGGGATGTCTAAAGTTGGCGTATTTGAGGCCGATCGGGCAGGGAAGTGTATGTGGGTCAATAGAAAATGGTGTGAACTAGCGGGCATATTACCGGAGGAAGCCGTAGGGAATGGTTGGGTTACCTCTATCCACCCAGAGGATAGGGAGATGGTATTTTCCGAATGGGTAGATTCAGTTAACAATGAGAGAAATTTCGATTTAATTTATCGGTTTAAAAACCCACAGAATGGTAAAATAATAACTGTACAGGGGCATAGCAATATTCTTAGAAATAGGAAAACTAACTACTCAATCTATTTAGGTACTGTTACTGAAATAACTGAGGGTGCGGACAAGAAATAACTTAAGTTAGTTGACTTCTTGGGCCAACCGGCTATGATATGGGCTACGAAAGGTAGCCTATGTCAAAGATAAACTCAGTAACTTTTAGAATCTTCTTCGGGTTCATGATGATGGGCGCAAGTCTAGGATTCATGTATTCCGCCCTTTGGTATGTTTTTACCATGGGTGCCTATTTTTCCCTTATAGCAATATTTGAGTATATCGACATGCTTATTCTAGGCTCAATTGTAGCTAGAATTAAGTATGAGGATGCCAAGAAAAACCAGATTAACGGGTGAAAGAATGACATACCTTACTACTGAACAGGTTAAGGATCTTGCAACTAATCTTCACGAAGGACAGTTTCGTGAAGATGGCAAGCCTTACATCACCCACCCGATTGCTGTCGCTGAACTTGTATTAAAGCATCCTACTGCAAAGCATTTCTCCAAACAGGAACTTATCTATATGGAGCAGGCTGCTTTATTGCACGATGTAATTGAGGATTGTGGGGTTTCCTCGGGCTTCTTAAAGGAAGCTGGGGTAGACCCAATAGTTGCTGATTTAGTAGCTACTTATCTCACCAGAGACAAAGATACGCAAGCATATGTGGATTATATTACTAATATAAATAGGAAGACTGCTATTCTAGTAAAAATTTCTGATTTAACCCATAATCTCATTGGGGCCAAGGGGAATCGTAAGGATAAATACGAGTTAGCTCTAGAAATTCTGGAGGCAAAAATTTATAATACATTTTACTACCAATGAAAATCAACCTTAAAGTGTTTACTGATAAACCATTCCGAATGCCTACCCAAGCAACATCTGGATCGGCAGGATGGGATGTTTATTCTCTGGAGGATATCGCACTTCCCCCAGGTCAGATGAAGATTATCCCATGTGGATTTGGACTGGAGATTCCAACTAACTATTATGTCTCCATTGTTCCTAGATCCTCATTTGGTAAGAAGCTCATCTGGCTTCCTAACTCCCCTGCAACCATCGATTCAGATTATCGTGGGGAAATTCATGTAATGCTTATGAATCTGAGCCAAGACCAATTCTACATTAAGGCCCATGATCGTATAGCCCAACTTATCTTGCACCAATACAATCACATGGAATTTAACGTGGTAGATCAGTTTACCCAGACTAATCGTGGTGAAGGTGGATTTGGGAGCACTGGACGATGACAAAGTTTACTAAAGTTCTTGTTTGTGGTGGTAGGGGATATTCCAACTACAATAAAGTGGAGGAAGTTTTAACTGATCTACAAAATAGTATTGGTAGAAGTATATTTGTCATTACAGGTGGGGCAACTGGTGCAGACAGTTTGGCGGAAAAGTTTGCTAAAAACTACGGACTTCCTTGCGCCATCGTCCCTGCTATTTGGACGGTGTATGGTAGATCTGCTGGACCCATTAGAAATGAGTGGATGCTTACTTTAAACCCAGAATGGGTTGTGGCCTTTCCAGGTGGTAATGGCACTGCTAATATGGTGCAATTAGCAAAGGATAACAAGATTAACTGCATTAAAGTTGATGATCCAACCCACAAGGATGATGCGGATAAAATAAGGAGTTAATGTGAACTCATACGAACGTGGTAAACAGGATGCTTTTAAGGAAGTATTCGATCTCATTAGCTTAGAGCTAAAACATCTTAGTAAACAATTCGGCAAGGAAAAAAGCGGTGAAAATAGGATTGATGTCCTCACCCAGCTATCCGATATGCATTTTGGAGTATGCCTATTTGCAGATGCCTTAAGTGGTAAGATTTATGATGACGAACAAAAAGCATTAGAGGCGTCTTTCGACGAAGAAGGTGACTAATGGGAATATCTAAATTAGATTACATAAAATCTATTCCCCATGTAGAATATTTTGAAGTTGATATTTCTCATAGATACTTAAATGATGAAAAATCTAAAATATTCAAATTTGATAATTTGGATAACGCCATTGAATTTGCGAAGTATAATGCAAAAAATTCTTGCAACGGTGTTATTGATACAAAACTAGGTGGAACTTGTATTATTACTCTTTTCCAGTGTTTAAAGTATAAAAGACACTATAAAAAAATAACCAGAAACAAAAAATTTAAAACTATGGAGGAAAAAATAATAGTAACTGGCTGGCATTATAATTTATGAACCTGATAGAAATATCGAATCCTGAGGATTACGACTCGTCCATGCTCCTAGCTGCCAAGACCTCGGAAAGCTCCAAGGTTAGGTTTCAGCTAGGAGCGGTAATTAAATACGGGAAGAGTAAGGTCGCAGCCTATAATAGCTCTAAGACACACTCCTCGTTCGGATGTGGGAGATACCGTAGCCTTCACGCAGAATCGTATTGCATACTAAAGGCATTGAAGAATGGTTTTGATCTTAGCCGAAGTGTCCTATATGTGTATCGCTCTCAGGGGCTTAATTGTAAGCCTTGCAAAGATTGTGAAGCACTTATAAAGAGGTTTAGAATTAAGAAAGTATACTACACCAATGTTAAAAGCGGAGATATTAGCAAAACTTAAAAATACTAAAATGCTTGATGATGTGGAACTTACGGAATTCGTTCCAACTGGTTCCTATGCACTAAATAAAATCATCAGTGGAAGATACAACGGTGGAATCCCAAGAGGAGCGATCACTCAAATAAGAGGGGAAAGCTCGACTGGAAAGACTCTATTCGTAACTTCCATTTTTCGTGAGGCTCAAAAGCTGGGATACATCTGTAAATTACTGGATGCTGAAAATGCGTTCAATAAGGAGTTTGCAGTAAAGGTTGGATTAGATCCATCCAACCTTCTTTATTCATGCCCTGAGTATCTTGAAGAAGCATTTGATGATGTTGAAAATACAGTTGCAGCAATCAGGGAGAGTGATAAAAAGACCCCAATCGTGATTGCTATTGATAGTTTACCCGTCCTGCCTATTAAGAAGGAGATGGACAAGGAGAACTACGAGTCCACCGAGATGGAGGGTGCTCAGAGGGCCAAAATCATAGGCTCCTGCCTCCGAAAACTCAACCCTCTACTTCGGGCCAACGACGTTACCCTGGTCGTAATTAACCAAATAAGAAGTAAAGTGGGGGTTATCTATGGCAGCCCTGAAACTAATGCGGCTGGTGGGAAAAGTCTAGAATTCTACCTAGCCGTAGATTTAAAAACTGTCTCAAATAAGACCTCAGATGTCATTAAAGACGAAAATGATACTCCTACTGGAATTAGGGGTAGGGTGGATTGTAAGAAGAATAAGTGCTCAATCCCTTTCCAAAACTGCCACTTTATGGTAGTTTTTGATAGCGGATTGGATCCATACGAAGGGCTGATCGACTTAATGGCTGCTGATAAGACTATAATTAAAGCACCTAACGGTAGATGCCAAATTGGAGAGACTAAGTTCACCTCAAAGGAATTTATTAATTTAATTAATGATAAAAATAACCGCGACTTTGATATAATAAGGCAGAAGTTAAACATAAACTAACCAAAGGATAACTTATGATGAACGATGTTAATGATAAGCTAGAACAGATTGTTAATGATGCGATGGGTCGTCAGCTACGTGGTGAGAAGAAGCAGCCCAACAACGAGTATCAGAATATTAAACAATATACTGAGCTAACGGGTAAGCGGTTTCGTATGACCAAGGAGCAGAAGACTCGTAATCTAACTCGGGATCAAGCTTTCGACGAGTTCGTTGGCCGCGCCTGATGTTTTTTGAATGGAGAAGGCACCTAGTTTTCTTTTTTCTCGGTATAATCGAGAATTTAGTTAATTTCCTAGGTGCCTTCTTCCATATCTATATTAAGGCTGATTTCCAATTTAAATACTGGGAATCAACTAAAAATAAAGCTAAGAAGAACTTTTTAAGTAAAATAAAGAACAATGGGTAAGACATTTCGTAAAGAGAAAACCATTTCACACCAAAGATCGAGACTAAATAGTAATAGGAAGTACGAAGATTATCCTATAGATATTGAGGAGGATGACCCAGATGCCAAAGAAATACGTATTAACAAAGTCTTACCTGAGCAGGGACAACCTCAATCGCCTAGTAAAGCAAATAACTGATAACGCTAAGGAAGATAGAGCAGAGGTTCTATCCCTTCTTACGGATATTAAAGAGCGGCTAAATACAGCCGACCCAGAACAACCAATAGCTGTTTCTGAATTAATAAAATCTGCCACAGCAGCATTAAAACAAATTCAAGAAGTTAATGGAACCTTAATTAAGGTTATGGGTATTATCCAAGACGATATTAGTGACACTAAACCTAAAAACATTAAAGATAAGGAGACTCCAATTCTGGATCTCTTTGAAGGTCTAGACAAGCTTACTGGGGTTAAAAATGACAAAGAAGAATAGACGAGCAAAAGTTAAAAGCGAGCTATACTACAAGTCACCTTGTGGTTCAATTAATCAAATCCTATTGATTAAGAAGTTAAATGAGCCACAAGCCTCTGATATGTATTCTAAGCTTAAGCTTCTTGTGGATACACTAGGTAAAGATATAGAGATTACGGATTATATTAAAGTCCTTATTAAGGAACTTATATTTGATCCTAGTTCACTGGAGGTGTACCTGGAGGATTCTGAAGTTCGTAACCTAGTTCTCCACGATGTATATGAGTGTATTGTGGATATTTACTTAGGGTTTAGGCTAGAGATTATCTGTGCAGACCTGAATGGTTTGCAAGTAAGAAATCCTTTTGAGCCTGTTAACCCAAAGGATTTCGGATTTCTAGAAAATTTGATAGGAGAAGCATCAGCAGCACCAAAGCCAGAAAATAAAGCTGCTAAGGAAGATTTCAATTTAACCATGCAAGATTTAAGTAAGATTGAAGCATTCTTAAAGAAGAATGTTATCGGACAAAATAGCGCAATAGAAACGCTCATTGATAGACTAAAACTAATATCAGTAAAGTTCAAGAAGAGAGGCGCATACTTCTTTATTGGAAGAACCGGGGTTGGAAAGACTCAACTTGCTAAACTCTTTGGTAAGAAGTATTGTGGTAATTTTGCTAAGATCAACTGTGGTGAGTTCACTAACGGGCATGAGGTGTCGAAGCTAATAGGCTCGCCTCCTGGATACATTGGTCACAGCCCCAAGTCCTTTTTCAGTGAGAAATCTGAGCAGTCTAGTCGTTGGGTGTTCCTATTCGATGAGATTGAGAAGGCTCACCATAAGCTATTTGATGTGCTTCTATCCCTACTAGATGATGGCACCATGATGGATAGTGCAGGAAATCAACTAGACTTCACTAATAGTATTTTCATCTTTACGTCTAACCAAGGGGTATCCGATATTAAAGAGAAAGGTGTTGGATTCAAGCAGCTAGTCACTACTTTTGATTCTAATAAGGAAACTCTAAAGAGTGCTTTGGATAATTTATTCTCCCCTGAGTTCAGAAATAGAATTGATGAGTTTATCTACTTTAATGAATTAACTGAGGCTGATGTTAAGGAAATCGTTAAGATAGAACTAAAGGCATACCCAGTTCATCAAACGGATAGTCTCCTCAATTATGTTGTAAAGAACTCTTATTCAAAGGAATATGGAGCAAGGGAGATCAAGAGATTTATTGAGAAGAATATAGCGTTGCTTATTGCTAACACGCTCCTAGCAAATATGCTCCCAATAGATGGTACTGGGAAATATACATTAGACATAGTTGATGGGAAGTTAACCATGGGTAGCGTTGTGTATGTTCCACCAAAGGTTGCAGAAGCTAATTAAAAAAGCTTGATAATCCCAGGTAGCGTCCTATAATAGGGCCTATGAAACCATCATCTGCGTCGGAAACGATCAAGTATCTTTCTGAGACTAAGAGCTTGATCAATCAAATTCTAATTCTCTCAACACAACGAAATAAAACTTTGAAGATTATTGCTTGCAATACTACCTTCAAGCTGCTATTAATGAGAATTGAAGCTGCATTGACGGCTAGTATTTCAGGGGTGGGGGATGACCTTACAGCCGGTAGTGTAATAATTCAGAAGGGCCTATACGATCCAATTATTGAATACTGGGTTAAGGAGCTTACTGTCTAATGGATCTTAATGTGTGTATCTATACCATCGAAAGATCATTTCAGGAGCTTAAGCTCAAGAGTGAGATGGTGGAGCAAGCTATTGAATCATTAAAACAATATAATGTTGGTATGGAGCATACAATTGCTATAATGAAGGAAAACCTGGGCTATCTACTAGACTCAGTAAGGCAGGAAAATGCAAAAGGAACTTCTGAGGAACGACAACCATCATCGGTGTGATTCATGTGGCGATCCTCGGTCTTGTAAGAAATACAATTTAGCTTATTTGTGTATTTCGTGTTTAAGAATGGATAAGCAAGGTATACCAAGAGACAACTTTGGTAAGATAGTTAAAAGTAGTGCTCTTGAGTTAATTTTAAATAAACCGGAAGATTATAATGGAAAAGAATTACGTAAATCTAGGAAAAGCCGTAGGAGAACTGATAACTGAGAAGCAGAAAGCCTACGGAGACTCCTTCCATAAGAGTGGAGAAGTTTTGAGTATATTGTACCCCAATGGAGTTAATCCGGAGGGGTATACTGATTTATTGGCTATAACTAGGATTCTAGATAAGTTGTTTAGAATTGCTACAGACCCTACATATGGGAATGAATCTCCCTGGAGAGATATTGCCGGTTATAGCCTGTTAAGATTATCTGATAATATAGAGGAAACGAGAGAAATAGAATGAAAGTATATTTAAGTAACATTTCGCCTAATTCTGGGCAAAAAGCTTGGAACTATTGTGCAGCTATTCCTAAGAAATTCCAAAAGGATACTGACACTGCTGGTAAAGTAGTATTACCTGATGGTAGAACATTTAGAGCAGCTACAATTAAGGATGAGTTCTTTGTTGAGGCTGATTTAAACCCAGGTGAAAGCGTTATGGGGGAATACATAGAATCCCCAGGAGCCTCCTTTGGGCCACATACGATTACGAACTGGATTATCGACGAGCCATTAAAGCTTGTTCCTAAGTTCGTTATTAAATCCCAGGATGGCACCCAGTCATTTGAGAGTATGCCGATGCCCTTTTGGGATGGGCAGGGTGTAGCTCCAGGGGCTTATCTCAAAGCAGATGTTAATTCCATCCGAGCTAGATTTGAAGTAAAGACCTATATCCCAGAAGTTGCTTTACATATTCATGGATACATGGATGTGTTTACTAATCAGGATTATGTCCCATTCGTATTTGATTTCAATTACGGAGATGTTGGGCATGGCGATTGGGAGAAGAACTTTGGTAGCTTAAGCATGGTAACTGGTGAGAAGCCTACTGTGGACTTCTTCAAGAATAAGGGTCTACATGTCCCAATGTATAGAAATGATATTCAAGCTTGGGAGACTGAATTAGTATCACCTAGAACTTGGCGCAAGAGTAGAACAATTGAAGTTATGGGTGCATTGCTATGTATGCCTAATTATGCTCTTATTCCTCAGTGGTCTACTAAGCCAGATTATGCTCCAAGACTAAAGAACCTTAATGCTAGAGTTGAAGGCCCAATCTGTGCATTAGTTGATGGTCACCAATACGAGAGTGCTCTACAAACTCCTGTCCTTCCTATTCAGGGGCCAGGGCACAGTAGAGAGATTACTCGTCTTGTGCTACAAATGTATAATCGCAACAACAGTGTTGGGGATGAATATAGTGATAGACCAGAGGCTCAACCAAATAACTCTGGGAGAACAGGTGCTCAAAAGGATTTCGGAGCTACCAATCTTTACGCTGTGTTGGCTGGTAACCAAGCCTGGGCAATTTGGGAATACAGATTTAATGCTCAAGCCTGGAAGCTTCGGCCATATGGACACAGAGAGATTACTGGTAATCCAGTAAAAGCTGCTGATCATCCTAAGTTTCATAACTATGATATGCGTCCGGATCCAAGGTTCTGCCAAGGAGATATGCTAGGTTGGCCTAATCCAGTGCCATATTTTGAAAATTGGGGTGGATCGGATAATCAACACAGATCAGATAATCTTCTAATTGATCTCTATAGAGTCACCAAGGATCCCTCACTAAAGAGAGTACTTGATGACCTAGTAGAAGTTCAGAAGATGGAGCTAGATATTACTACCTACTATCCAAATGGTCCTGTGGGATCACCTAGAGGTTGGGGTAGACCTTTGATGTCTGTATGCAAGCTATACTCCTTAGGATATACGGATCTTCTTCCACTAATAAACAAGTGGGTTGATTATCTGTATGTTCATGCTTCGATGACGAATCTACCAAAAGACTCAACTAGATCAGTTAAAGTATTATCTGACGCTGGGTCTAAGTATGGTTGGTTGTACCCTAATGGTACTTCGGTAAGAGCTTGGATTTGCTGGGAAGAATCAATCGCTGGTATGGGACTCTGGGCTGCATATAAAGCTACTGGTAACATAAGAGCGAGAGAATTAGCACTAGAGATAGGTCGTACTATCTGCAAGCATGGATTCTTTAAGGCTAAAGAAGATGGTAGATGGTACAGTGCTTATGCTGTACGTTGGGATGCTGACAACCCTGGAATACCAATGCCAGATACGTCATATAATCTCAATCCTGCTAATACTGATGTGTACGTCTATGGAATGCATGATTGGATGATTCCTTCTTTGAGAATTCTTCTCAAGAATATAGATAACACCGATCCATTGTGGAGTAGAACTACTGAGATATTAAGTTTCTTTGGTAGTACGGCCACACCAGAACAGTCAAATTGGTGGTCAATTATCTGAGGGTTCCGCTTGACATGGCCGTTCACGCGGCTATAATGTAGCCTTCGGGGGCTACCAACTTTTTCGGGCCTCTAGTTTAATGGTAAAACCCCAGTATTACAAACTGGTGTCGATAGTTCGATTCTATCGTGGCCTACCAACACCGTGAAAGTTAGGCGCTAGCTCTTATCTGTGATCTTAATTATAAGTTGCAACCTTTAAAGATAAGATGTCCGTAACCCTTTCACATTACTTTTAAGCCCGTTTAGCTCAGTAGGATTTACCCGCTCTGTATCTCTCCATTCTTTTATGTCTGCCGCTGCCTTTATTTCTGTTTTTGTATGTTGGAGTTTGGGAGTGGCAGTTTGGACATAGGAGTCTTAGATTGATAAGATTATTATTGGACGAATCACCGTCTATGTGATCTAACTCTAAAACTATAGAGTTGCCCATCCACTCTGTTATGTTACATACAATGCACTTTTTGCTTATACTTAACAAGTATCTTTTAGCAGTTGCCGCAGAGAATATACCAGATTCTATGCTTTTGCTTAGTTGAAATTTTTTATGGCACTTACCCGAGCAATACTTACTAGCATGTCTTTCGCACTCTATGCTACATACTAAACATAATTTCCTAGGTTTTTTAGGGTTCATAAACATACAACCTCCATTACTATTTAGAGTGCTTGCAAGTTGAAACTAACTAATATGCTGAATTTCCTGAGCGGTCAAAAGGACTACTTTTGTAAAGTAGCGGCGCAAGCCTTCGTGGGTTCAAATCCTACATTCAGCACCAATACAACATTATGATAAAACTAACGACTGAACAGTGGGAAATCTACGAAAAACGCTATACCAAATTAATGTGGAAAATATCCCACCGCATTTCAGGGGATGGTATGATAGCCAGCCTTGAAGATAATTATAGCGATTTATGTATAGCAGCATTGGAATCTATTAACGGATTTCATAAAAAGACTGGAAAGACTGTGGATGAGATGTTTGAGATGAAGCTGTTTGATCAATACACCAAGACTTGCTTATGGACTATGAAAGCAAGAAAAGGTGTCAGATTAACAGATAGAATGCCATTTAGGAACAAGCATTTCTCAATTGATGCTATGATGGAAAATCGTCATAGCCAGGATGATTTATCCTTCGATATACCTGATACCTCTTCTGGTATTAGGTTCTCCAGGGTAGATGCCAAAGATTTATACGATACTTTTGGGAATGATTTAAAAAAGCTAGTTAACATATTAGCTACATATCCTGAAGTAATGACGGCTGAAGGAAACATTAAAGTGGATCCCATAGCCAAAATGATGAAGATACCATCAGCTAAAGTAATTAAGTTGATTAAATCAATGGAGGATACTAATGAGTGAGCTAATTGATTTCAGTGTAAAGAAGCTATTTGGGATGAAAAATGAGAAGTTCGACCCAGATAGTGTAGAATTTATGAAGCAATCTATTAAAAATGCTCCTAATATATCAGAGCTTAATTTAGAAAGAACTCCAGATGACCTCATGGAGGATTTTCTATTTGAGAATGGAGATTTAGGTAAGATGATTAGAAAGGAACTGGAAAATGCTCAAACCAAAGAAGCCTAAACTATCTTTCTTTATACATGAACTATTAGACTTTAGAGTAGTTGATGGGGATACGGTCGAGTGCTTACTTTACCTAGGTGGGGGTATAACCAGACAATCTATGGTAAGATTAGATGGTATAGATGCACCAGAGCTACACTCGGATAATAAGTTAGAGGTAAAAGCAGCCGATAGAGTTGCTTCTGTTGTTAGTAGTATTCTCTGGAAAGATTTAAATCTGGGGGAGCACTCAGTAACAGTAGAAATTGAAGAAAAGCACGATGCTAGGGGCAGACTACTAGGGGATATCATAGTAGGTGTTGGGTTTAGCCTAACAAATGTACTATTAGGATTAAAAATCGTTAGAGCCTACGATGGTAAAAAGGCTAGGACTGCTTGGGATGATAAGCAACTAGAAGAGATCATCCTAAATTGTGATGAATATTTAAGTAAAAATATATGAAGAAATACAACGCTAACGGATGGATACCAGATAAGCCTGATATTAGGGATAGACATCTTTCGCTCCTTTACGGGATGCATACTAATGGGACTATGCAAGCAGGCGCAGATTTTTCTGTAACAGCCGCCCTACCAACCTCAGTAGATTTAAGAGGGGGATTTAGCCCAATAGAGGATCAGGGGCATATAGGCTCATGCGTAGCTAATGCTTGTGTAGGAATTCTAGAATACATGGAACTTAAGGCATTTAATAAATACCTTGATGGGTCTAGGCTATTTGTTTATAAGAATGCTAGAATGTTGGATAACTTTAATGGTGATACCGGGTCTAATATCCGCACTGCCATTAAGTCACTTAGGCTATTTGGTGTAGCTCCTGAGCAGTATATGCCATATGATATTAACAAGTTTGATGAAGTTCCAAGTGCGTATCAATATGCCATGGCATCGAACTTTAAGTCATTAAAGTATTTCCGAGTAGATCGTCATACTTGGGACTCTGGTAGAATCTTACTGGAAATTAAGAAGATATTAAGCATGAAGATTCCGATGGTATTCGGATTCACTTGCTACAATAGCGTTTTTAGAGTTGGGGCTGATGGAAACATACCATTCCCGACCAACGAACCAGTTGTCGGAGGCCACGCAATGGTGCTCTGTGGCTACGACGATGCCCACCAGAACGTCGGAACGTCGAACAAGGGGGCATTCCTCATCCGAAATTCCTGGGGCTCTAGCTGGGGAATGGGAGGATACGCATGGCTACCATACGATTATCTTACCAATGGCTTAATGGAAGACATTTGGGCAATTACCAAACAAGACTGGGTAGATACGGATGTTTTTAATTAAATTTAGTTGATTTCTAGCTAAAACAAGCTATGATATGGCCTAGATGCAGCTTAAAGCATCTAGGCCAATTTAATTTATGGTAAACGGACAGGCTGGTAAGGGTGATAAATATCGCCCGATGGATAAGTTCGCAGAAGGATACGATAAAATTAACTGGAGTGATGATAAAATGACACTACCAAATGAAAGATATCGCTCTCTCACTAGTGCAAAGGTATTCCTGAGAGAGTTACTTGATCCTAAGGAAACTCCAAGAGTTCCAAAGGCTATTAGAATGCGAGCCTATGCTGTTCTTAGGCATTTCCCATTCGACTCAGAGCTTGAGCAGCTACAGGAAAAACTCCCAAAGTTATTTGGTAAAGAGTGAAGAAGAGAAAGAAAATTAAGATCTGGGAGAAGCCATTGAGAGATTATTATGGCTACGCTTATCCTGAGACTGGGGAGATTATAATTAACTCCAAGTTAAAGGGTAAAGCACTTCTTGGAACCTACATTCACGAAATAATGCATATCCTCTACCCAGGAGCGAGTGAGAGGATGATAGCAATTGAAAGTAACATTATGACTAAACATTTGTGGGAAAAAGGATATAGAAAAGTAAAATAATGCTACCCGCAACACAATTAAATAAAATTTCTAACGGTGCATTGGGGTTATATGCACAAAATAACTTCTTATTCACCACACAACGTATTCTGCTTGAAAAAGCAGCAGATGGTGCATTTGAGGCATTTATAGATATATTTAAGGATGATCTTGAGGAGGAGATAACTTCCACAATCGAAAAACTTAAACGTAATGAGTATAGTGTAGAAAGAACCGAGTATACCCTAAGAATATGGTGGCATAAATGAGAATTTTACCATTAGCTTTAGTTTTAGCATCATGTGTATCGAATCCGGACACGGTGCTTTATGTTGATGTGAGGCCGGTCGAGTTCAACCTTACCGCTTGGAGCTTGGATAAGCCATGGGCCTTCAGGGCTCACTATACGGTCACCAGGGAGGGCTTCTTAACCTCGGGTGACCTGGAGATCAAGCTGAATCCGAACAGCGTAGAGCGGTTTAATATTCAGACCTACGTTCCCAATAGCGATGAACAGGAGGAGTATACGTTCACTTTAATCTCTGAAGAGGGTATTTTAATTAACACCAAGGTGTGTAGATAATAGGAGGATGAACATGGCTACTAAAAACAGTTTTTGTGCTACGGATGCAAGAAACATGGCGTTAAAAAGTCTAGCATCTCAAGTTAAGCAAGACATCATTAACATTAAATACCTAATAAGGTCTTGGGCTAGAGATGGTAAGTATTCTGTTCATGCTACCATTAGGGATAAGCCTTTAAGCTACGCTGATGGTATTTGTAAGGAATTAGAGTCTCTTGGATTCTTCGTTACCTCAACTAGGGCTGGAAATACTACAGACTTATTAATAAGCTGGTTTTCCGAAAAGAAAGAATAACATGAACACACACTTACCTGTTTATATTGAAGATCTAAAGGACAGTTCTAAACCCTATCAACTTCATCAAGAAGGATGTGGCTGTTGTTCTTATGACGACTACATGGACTTAGATGAGGCTATTAAGTATACTAGAGATACATTAAAAGAGGTTACTGACCACCTCACATATTTGGAGTTTTTGAGTGCTAACAGAGAACTTGATTTAATTCATAAAATGAATGAAGCCTCCAAAGCCATATACGAAATCCATAAGAATGGTTCACCATCGTATGTCATCCAAACTCCTTATCTTCCTGAGGATCTTAAATGAACTTCAATACTAGTGGCACAGTTAAAATGACGGATCTAATTCCATCATTAATGAGTGGTTCTCTGGATAGAGTTGGAGCATTTATTTACGATGGAGTAGAATATCTGTCTAAATCAGATTTAGCCCTTAGACTTTATGAACATTCATCTTATCTAAGAAAAAGAGGGTATTCTGAGGGTGCTGATTGGCTTGATGCTGTAGCTAGAAAAATAAGCACTTTAAGGTTATACTCAAAATGAAAGTTAAAGATATGATTGAGTTCTTAAAAACCCAAGACCCTGAGGCCCAAATTGTGAACGACTCCAAGGACCAAAAGCGAATCCGGGAGCTTGAGGCGCGGGTTATAGACCTACAGAAGGAGCTATGGAGAGAGGAGAATAAGATGGCTAGACTCCATAACTTAATCGATCCCCCATGGGAAGGAATGGGAAGTTAATATGAACGCAAAAGAAGCATTAGAAGCCTCCGAAAAAGGTAAGCTATTAGCTGTTGACGATCTATACAATCGCAGAGTAATGCCCCAAATTAATCTGTATGCAAAACAAGGGTATAGGGAGATCGAAGTTCCAATAACAGACTTCGCTGCCGCAGTAGTTAAAGCAGTAATAAATAGATTGAAAACCGAGGGGTATACTGCTCATAACGATAATTGGACTAGAAAATTAATTATTAGCTGGTGAAATATGAAAGTTAAAGATCTAATAAAGAAGCTCCAAGCTCTAGGTGAGGATAGGGAGCTATTAATTAATGGCGTAGATGGGGATCAATACGGACTAACCATTAGATACAATTTAAAGATACAATCTATACTTCTTGGAAACCTCGATCTTAACGAGGAGAAGAGAAAAGTAGTAATGATATTAGAACTATAGAGTCTTAACTACTATAGCATTAGTAGCTTTTGTAGTCCCATCAGTAAGATTAAGTATAAACTGGAAAGCCCCTTCAGTAGCTAATGGAGTTGTTGCATCCACCTGAGCAAATGGAGCGAGATTAAAAGTTTGAATCTTTGCTCCATAACTATTAGTAATAGGAACTGAACTCGCAGCCATTCTTAAGTTATTAACATATAGTGTTGCTGCTCCTGATGGAATACCTGAAAGTGCCTCACTACCGTATAGTAATAGACATGAGCTAACCCCTGAAACTGGAGCACCTAGTATTTCAAGATTTATAGTAGCAGTCTCTGAAACTTGATCATTACAAGTTAGTAATCCACCATTTGTTCTAGACCCCAAGTATTTTATTACATTGTTTATTGAACACTCATTAGTAAATCTATACACTCTCCAAAGGTCGGTGCAATACCCTTGGAACTGTGTTGCATAAGCTACACCACCAGAGGTTCCTATTCCTTGTAAAGATAATCCATTTGATACATAAGATGAAGATAACGTAGTAGTCCAACCATGCATCCATTGAGTAATATACCCAATAGCAGGAATACTCCATTCCCTATGCCTTCTCAACATCATCATCGCCAAAGCAGTTCCTACTTGGCTCCCGGCAGTAATTTCATTGGAATATATCCACTGGAACTTTTGATCGTTAGACCAAGTAGAGGGATCCAAGGCTTGGAATCCCCTAGCTGGCGGATTTAGCCCAGATGTTGAGGTATAGTTGTATGCCCATCGTCCACCCCACCACAAAGAACTAGCGGTAGAAGAAGCAAAATAAGCATGCTTCTCTTGAAATCTACCACAACCAGAGTAGAATCCTGCCTGATCTGCTAATATAGCGTCTGGGTTCTCCATAGAAGAATCCCCTAACATATGTCCAGCAAAGATAATAAGAGCTTTTCTACCCTGCATGTGCCCACCAAGAGCAAAGTTTGTTCGGTTAGTCTTAAATGCAGACCACAAATCTATACCCCACTGTATGAGTTTAACAGCTAGATTTCTTTTAGACGCAAGGGTAGCTGGGGTTGCTGCTTCCATTACTTTACATAAAGCTTGCGACACAACGCTTGCAAAATACTGTCCGTAACCAGGATGTTGGTAGTCTGGGGTAATTTGATCCGTAGCCCAAAGATCTAATACTTCACCACAAAAATCACTGAATAACGCAGAAAGATAATTATAAGTTGGAGTAGTAGCAACAGCACTAATAGTATCAGGCAACTGCTGCCATAGGATATTAGAAGTATCCCAATATACTCTACTAGAAACCGGGCCAAATGCTCCTGGTCTAAAAGCAGTGCTAGGGGGAACAGAAGAAACAACTGTAACAGCCATAGATTCTAAAATGTAAGATCTTCCTGGCTGATTAAAAGAAAAATTTGATCCAGATAAAGTAGTTCTATTATTAGAGATACCCCCGCTATTTGGGGGTGCACTCTTGCCTATAATAATGGTAGAGACAGCATTAACTAGAAGAGGTGAAGCAGATGCGTTTAATGAAGCTAAGTATGGTGCTAAACTCGGTCTACCATCAAACCCTTGAACTGCTCCCCCACCGCTTTGGTTATTACCCGCAACATTTAAACCAGCACCATTTAAAACCAAGGAGCTTAAATTAAATCTGGGCGGAGAATAAGTTAATAAACAAGATGATAAAGCTCCACTTAAACAAATCCAAGGGTTACCATCATGATAATATCCCGTTTGAAGAGCAGAAGTACTTGAAACTGTTACAGAAATACCCTTCTTAGTTAATGTTACTGTTGCCATACCAATATTTAGACTAGTTGTATACTGGATGTTACTAATTTTAAAGATAAAGGAATAAGATGAAAGTTAAAGAACTAATAAAGGTTTTAACCACAGAAAATCCTGAGCAGGAGATTAGGGTTAGGACTTACAATTATAACGATGAGGGAGATAGCAATTTCGATAAGATAGACAATGTGGGAGAAATAACTTTAGGAATTTATGAAGCTAGAGGTGGATTTCAATATGAGATGGAAGAATTCAAAATGGATGAAGCACATTATACTAAGTATGGCACAGTTAAAATAGGGACATTTAAAGCTACACTCATTACTCTATTGGGGCATCCATGAAAGTTAAAGACTTAATAGAGGAGAAGG
>TARA_R110000868_G_scaffold76573_3_pt1 | contig 17364 bp, 29 predicted proteins | sample TARA_R110000868 | Tara Oceans TARA_R110000868 (sample SAMEA4397489) | marine metagenome | biome: Polar Biome; feature: [SRF] surface water layer (ENVO:00010504); material: water (ENVO:00002006), including particulate matter (ENVO:01000060) such as... | depth 5 m | reverse complement strand
TATGAAACTAACTGACGCATATAATGAGGTGGTGGGTAATCCACTTAACGAAGCAAAACGAGATTACGGTTGTGTAATGCTTTATTTCCCAGTACCAAAAGACTTCTGGGATAAGATTCAGGGGAGAGTAGATGATGAAGACGTATCATCTGATAAGGATGCTGACGGTAAAGAGCTTAACGGTAGGCAGTCTGCCAGTGAAACGCACATAACCTTACTTTACGGGATACACGAAAATGTACCAGATAAAGACGTTGAAGCTATTATTGGTCAGATTGACGGAATGGAAGTGACCCTAAGTAAGGTTTCAATGTTTGAGAATGAAAAGTTTGATGTGTTGAAGTTTGATGTTGAAGGTGACAGATTGTTCGAATATAATAAGAAATTATCAGAACTACCACATACCAGTAATTTTGACTACCACCCACACTTAACAGTTTTGTACGCTAAAAAGGGTACAATCACGGATGAGATGACGAAAGATTTGTCTAAAGACGAAACCCTAACTGTTAATGCTAATAAAGTGGTCTACTCAAAAGCAGACGGTTCAAATAAAAATTATGAGCTTTAAGGTAGGTGAATTTTTATTGAGATTTTAAAGAAAGGGAGTTGAAACTATCAAATATATTTGGTATCTTTGTAGTATGGAATTAATTACAACTTTTGTTTGTAAAACCAAAGATTTGGGGTTACATAATAATTTATTTGGGGGCATTATGCTAGCCCACTTAGATGAAGCTGGCGCATCTTTTGCGTCTGAGAAAGCTAGGTCTACCAGAATGGTTACCGTAGCTATGGGTAGTGTAGTATTTCACAGCCCAGTCAAACTAGGTAGAATTGTCAAAATATATGGCGACATCCTCAAAGTAGGTACAACATCTATAACTATCAAACTAGAGGCTAGAGCCTTTAACACATTTACAGGTAAAGAAACCTTAGTATGTGCTACCGATGTGACCTACGTAAGAATCGATGATGACGGTTCACCAATACCAATTGATAAAACTAAATTAGAATGAAACAATACACCGAAGAAGAAATTAATAATTTACTCCCTACGATACATGAAGTAATCAAGAGCAAAGCATTTAATTCTCGTAACTTAAATGAAATTATGGGTTCCATTGAAGAGTCTCGTTTATTCAGGATTCAAGATTACCTAGACAATGATGACCGAGACGAGATGTTTGATGATTATATCTATAGTATGGGTTCCTACGATATGAATAAGTTTATGCGAGAGTATGGGTTCAGGTTTGAATGTGATATAGAAAAACCATATCAGGCTAGTAATTTAATGGAAGAACAAGTGGATGAGTTATTAGCTAAACTGAAACTTAAATTCGACTACTTACCTAACTTAGAGAATGCTCTAGGTAAAAAATTGGTGGCTGAATTAAGGGAGTGGGAAGAATACGAGTCTAGGATTATTGACAACACTAACATTGATGAGGATTGTATCTGCACTAACATTGTTGATAATGAAGATTACGAAATAGAAGGATGCGCTAAACATAATAACCTAAAATCGGACTACCAATGGATTGGTGGTAACCGTGTTGGTAATTTCTATCAAACGGTTTGCGAATGTGGTAAAGTTTCAAAACCTTTTTACAAATAAACTGGTTTTTATTAAATTAATATAGTATCTTTGTAACATGTTATTAGAACAAATAAATACAGACATTAAAAACGCCATGAGAGCCAAAGAAGCGTCAAAGCTTTTAACTCTACGGACGTTGAAAGGAGAAATCCAAAGAAAGGTCGACAACCCTACAGAAGAAGATGTTGTGGCCGTAATCAAGAAGAATATTGACGGTATTAGAGAGACGACCAACGATGCTACTGAAATTGCAATATTGGAGGTTTATCTGCCGAAGCAATTATCTAAGGATGAGATGGGAGCCTTAGCGTACATCTTCATCAAGGACAACAACTTAGAAGGTAGAGCTGGGATGGGGCAAGTCATGAAGTACTTTAAGGATGGATATGCTGGACAATATGATGGTAAAGAGTTATCTACAGTAGTTAACACTGCGCTAGGACTATGATGATTGGGATAGGTTACGTACTTTTAATTATGTTCATTCACTGGGTTAGTGATTTTGTATTCCAAACTCAAGAAATGGCCACAAATAAGGGTAAGTCTATCAAATGGTTATCTTATCACGTATTTGTATACGCTTTACTTACCGCTATGGGGTGGGCTGCGATAAGTCTAGTACCCATCGTGTTATTTAAGGTATTCACATTGACGTTTATTACTCACTGGTGTACCGATTTCGTAACTAGTAAAATTACAGGATACTTTTACCTTAAAGGGGACATACATAACTTCTTTGTAGTTGTCGGTATCGACCAATTTATACATTTAACAACGCTAATGCTAACATACAACTACCTAATAAACTAAAAATATGAGAGAGAAGGAAGGAGAACTTTATGAATCTAAATCAGAAAGTCCATTGGAGAGTCGGGTTACGGCAACTACCGAAAAGAAGAGGAAAACTTATTTTCCTAAAGTGAATGACGAAATGAAACCTACGCTAGGTGTGGATACTACCAAAGTAGAACCCAACACAGAACCTGAATCGCGAACTAAGCGACTAATTAGAGAAATGCGAAATAATACCACCCACGTTGAATCATTAGATGCCTTTGAGGATGATAATGAGGTGGAAATGGGGCTGGAGAATGGTAGAGATTTTAATATAAGTTGTATTGAATTGGCGATAATCAACAGATTTTTAACTGATGTATTATTAAAAGGTTTTGATGGTATCACCGTAAATTCTTACGGTACGACTACAGGTACTGGGAGATTAACTTATGGCGGTGACCTTAATGTCACTAAAGGGTGGTGGTACGATGTCACTATCGAAGGAGATAGTAACGATTACATCTTCCAAACGATGTCACATCTTGATAGATACGACAGACTGCAAACATATTTGAGCATTTCCTCAAAGGAAGGTATACTATTTGATACTTTCAAAGAAATGTTCGATGAATTCAAACTGATTGCGTTCAATAACTCAGCCTACCAAGGTAAATGTATCGAGGTCGAAATCATCGATGGCGTGTTCCAAGGAATTGATATATTAGATTTGGGTAATGTTGTACACAATCTAATACTAACCGAAACACAAGAAAGATATGTAAACCACTTTATAAAGCGAGTGGGTAGGGGTAAGACGGCTAGAGTTCTATTTAATGGAATTCCAGGAACTGGAAAGACTGAAAGTATTCGAAAAATAAATGCGGCTCTCATGCCACACGCCACATTCATCATCCCAAGATTTAATAACATTAATGACCTCAGAATGGTTCTAGAGACATGCGAAGTTTTTACTAACGGTGTTGTAATCATGGATGATATTGACCTATTCATTGGTTCTAGAGATAAAGGTAATTATACCAACCTACTAGGCGAATTCCTATCATTCTTTGATGGAGTTAAGAAGCGTAAGATAAGTCTATTAGCGTCAACTAATGATAAAACATTGGTTGATAAAGCGGCAGAACGTCCAGGTCGATTTAACTTTATCATTGACTTTGAATACCTTAACAAGGAGCAAACAATTGCCATCTGTGAAATGCACTTAGATAAGAAATGGCAATTAGAAGAGGTTTACGCTGCCCTAACTGGTAATATAGATGGAAAGTCGATGAGAGTAACTGGCGCATTTATATCAAACCTATCGGAAAATATCAGAGAGATGTCGGAGGATGCCGATGAGGATGGTGACATCTGGTCGCTTGAGGATACGCTGTCTCTTATTGTATCATCTTACAAAGGCTTCTACAGTAGTCAAGTGAGTAATAGGAATGGTAGTGTGAGTTTAGTAAAATAACAATTAAGTGAACTACCCACCCACAGCATAGCTGATGGGATGGGCTTCATGAGTCATCACTCCCACTAACGTAGGCAGTTCGTCATGATTTTTCCTGTCAGTTCCTGACAATATATTTCTTAAACTAAAATTTTTAATATTTATTGCTGCATTTACATCTCTATCATGTTCAGTATTACATTTAACACATGTCCATTCTCTATCTTTTAATGTTAATTCCTTATTAATATTACCACAATTAGAACAAGTTTTTGAACTTGGTTCAAATCTACCAATTTTAAGTATATTTGTTCCATACCATTCACCTTTATATTCTAACATATTAACAAATGTTGACCAACTTACATCTGATATACTTTGTGCTAAGTTATGATTCTTAATCATTCCAGATACATTTAAATTTTCTAAACAAATCGTTTGGTTCTCACGAATTAATTTAGTAGATACTTTATGCAAAAAATCTTTTCTCTTATTTGTTACTTTTTCATGTAATTTGGCTAATTTTTGTTTTGTTTTTTTTCCTTTATTCTTAGAATATTTTTTCTGAATATATTTTAATTTATCATGTGCTTTACGTAAGTATTTAGGATTCTCAAAGACCTCTCCATTAGATGTAATTGCAAAATCTTTTATACCTAAATCAATACCTATTGTTGTTTCTTCTTTTATATTATTTTTAGATATATTTTGTTCACCAGTTTCACAAAGAATTGAAACAAAATATTTACCCGTAGGTGTTCTACTGATAGTCGCTTGTCTAATTTCACCTTTAATTTCTCTATGAAGAATAATATCTATTCCATTTTTCTTTGTGAATTTAGGTATAATTAATTTACCATCAATTATCCTAACATTTTGTGGAACATTAAAACTACCACCATTAGATTTCTTTTTATATTTAGGAAAATCATTTTGACCTTTAAAAAAAGCAGTATATGCTTTATCTAAATTAGTTATAGCTTGTTGTAATGATTGTGAATTCAATTCTTTTAACCAAGGAAGTTCTTCTTTTAATTCTTTCAGTTGTGAATGTAATTCAAAATAAGAAAGATTAACTTTATTACCAGCATAAGCCATTTGTTTCGTTTCCAAAGCAAGATTATAAATATATCTACAAGCACCAATATGCTTGTTAATAAGAACAATTTGTTCTTCATTAGGATTTAGTTTATATTTAAAAGCTTTCAACATCATATATAAATAGTCAGAAAAATCAAAAAGTTTAAAATTATTTGTTTTTATTTTAAATTTTTTATATTTTCATATAGTAATGGTCGCTTACATCCCACCCACGCTAAAAAGCGATGAGTGGGCTTTACGCTACGTTAAGTAAGAAAAAGATTATGATGAGAAACTCCAATTAAAGTTGAAACTTATAGAACCAATTGATAATAGCGCAAACTACGATAAAATAATTGCCATGTTTGATTGGGAGGTGGAAAACGAAGTTGAGCTTACTCAAGCTGAATTTAATGAGTATGTTCTTGATGAGAATCAATTCACAGAATTGGCACGAGTATCAAATGTAATGTATGCTGAAAAATGGGGATAACCCATAAATATTAAAAGATTAATTTGCGTATATCGATTTAATTCGTTATCTTTGTACTATTAAAGTTAAAAGAAATGGGAGTAAGTTTAAAAACAATTGTAGACCCTAGCGATTATGAGCTAGGGGTTTTGGTGGCAAGATTCCAAATTGACCGACTTCATACTGGTCATAAAGCATTGATTGATTCTGTGGTTGCCAACCATAAGAAAGTAATTGTCTTCCTAGGCATCCCAGCCAAAGACAAAGGTGGCACTAGAAGAAACCCACTACCGTATGCTGCAAGGGAAAAAATGGTAAAAGCTGAATATCCTGACGTGGTAGTAATGCCAATTCAGGACAAACGAAGCAACCAAGATTGGAGTAATCAACTCGACAGCTTAGTTAAACAACCTTACGGAAACCAAAAGTGTCTAATGTATGGCGCTAGAGATTCGTTCTTGAAGCATTACTGCGGTAAGAACGATACAACTGAGCTTACATCTGACATTTATTATTCGAGTACTGCGGTACGAAAAGAGATTTCTTCAAAAATCCCTGCTTCTGAGGAATGGAGAGCAGGTGCAATCCACGCTGTATACGACAGATACCCAGTAACTTACCCAACAGTAGATATCATCCCTTACAATAAGGATGGTCAAGTCCTATTGGCTCAACGAGCTAACTCAAACCAATGGAGAATGATTGGTGGGTTTGTAGATAGAGAAGACGTATCTTGGGAAGCTGCGGCAGGTAGAGAACTAGCTGAGGAAGCTGGCTCGTGGGAACACGGTAAATTAGAATATGTCACATCTGGACAAGTTAAGGATTGGCGATATCGTGGAGATGAAGATGGTATCATGACCACAGTATTCAAATGTGAACACCTTTTCGGTAGACCAGTACCAGACGATGATATTTATGCTTTATCTTGGAAATCTATAGACGATTTGTGTAATTATGACACTATCGTTGCTAATATAGTGTCAGAACATGTCGAATTCGTAATTAAAGTTATAGAGTCTTTTGGTCGTGAGATTGTGCGTACCGCCAAATAAAACCACCACTAGTCTTACTTCTACCTTTTAGACACCCTATTATTGAGGTGTGCCTTATACCTAATGCGTCAGCCGCTTTTCTAATACCATGCCACTCATTAAGTAAATTATTATCTAAATCATACTGAAGTATAGTACTTCTAATTAGGTTAGCCACATATTCAGTTTGTTCTTTAGAGTGGGTTTTACCTTTCATAGCTTCACTTAACTTTCTTTTAGTTTCTTCCGAATTTTTAAACGCTAACTCACCGTATCTCTTTTTTTTGGTATCTAAAATCTTTTGAATAGATTCCCTACTTCGTTTACAACCTAACGCCCCATCACCACCATTGGTGGCGTTCGTTAAATTAACACCACTACCCCTAAACCTCTTAATATGTTGCTGTTCAGATAATTGCCACGTATGTTCGTCAGTAATCTCCAGTAATTCTATTTTAGGTTTTAAATTCTTAGATAATAGTGACCTAATCCAATGATTTTTATGTGTTTTAGGTTTTAAATTACGAATAGTTAAATGTTCATAAAGTCGCTTTTTAAGTACCTTCTTAGTTTTGCCAATATATCTAACTTCGTTAGTTATTGGGTCGATTAGTTTGTAAATGTATATCTCCATGATAGTATTTTAATATAAATACAAGTGAGATGTGAGAAAGCCCTTAAATGGTCATAATTTATTCGTATATGTCAATTTAATTGTGTATCTTTGTAGAACATTAATTAAAAACGATTAAAATGAAAAGTGTATTGAAATTAGTATTACCGTTATTCGCTATCTTTATGTTAGCATCTTGTCAGAGTGACCAAGAGAAGTTAATTCTGAATCACGAACAAACGCTCGGTGAGACGAAAATCGACTTATCAATGAGTGTTGAAGAACTGGAATTTGTTGGTACTATCACTGGGTCTGATAGTATTAATATACTTATTACTGATGCCTTCGGTTCTCCAATAACAACCGATAGTATCCAACGTATGGTTACTATGTTAGACTCAACTATGGCTGATTGGGCGAGTTATGGGGTAAAATATGACTCATTATTTTATTCGGAATCGAGTAAATCATATGCGGATATGAATATGGAGTTAATTGACATATATACCAAAGCCCGTATTGATGCGGAAAAGGGTAGACTTAAGGTTGAACTACTTTTACTTGAAGTATCTAACGTCCAAACTAAGGTTAATAACTATGGGTCAACTCCAGATAAAGTATTAGGTAATAAATGGTCATGTGTTTACACCATTAAGAATCCGTTGCTAGGTAATGCTGAACAAACCATCACTAAGACCTATGTTTTTAGTCCTGACAATAAAAGTATCTTAACAGAAGAATGAAGAGCACTTAAATGGTTTGATATCAAGGTATTAGAAGAAACCCTTGATGAGTTAATAGTAGAGGAACATGTTGAGTTTATCGAGACCTTCTTGGAAGGCCATATTGCAACTCTAGGAAAATCTATAACAGAAGAACGATGAAAAAAGTATTACTAATATTGGCTATGTTTGCAGGGCTAACCGATTACAATCCCTAATATTAAATTAGGATAAGTCATAAAAATTAACTATATTTGCATTATGAACAATACAATTGAAGTACCAGTAGATAAACAAGTAGTATTACCTGCGAAGAGACTACACGAAGTGCCACGCCTATTGATGGGTGATGCATACACAGTAGGTTCCAACAAGTTTGAGAGTGAAGAGGCTAAGGACAAGTCTTCATATTACATTACGTACAGACGTACCCTTCACCGAATTAACCCAGCAATCTATGCTGAAGGTGATGAGAGAATGTTTGCTATTGGTCTACAAGTAATATTAGACCAACTATTCTATCGGCCAATTACTCATCAAGAAATTGACGAGACTAAGAGATTCTTGGCTCACGGTAAGATAACCTCTAATGGCTTCGAAGAATATGAATTCCCAGAAGCTATGTGGAGACGTGTTGTCGATGAATTTAACGGACGACCACCAATCAAGATTAAAGCACTTCCAGAGGGTTCTGTAGTATACCCCAATGAGCCGTTGGTTCAGATTGACTCACAAGTTAAGGGTATGGGTGTTCTTGCCGCGTGGTTCGAATCTAAACTACTTCAAATGTGGGCACCAAGTGAGCGAGTAACCCAAAGTGAACACATGATTCTACGAATCAAAGAACGTCTTCTACGGGTTGACCCAGATATGACGGTAGAAATGCAAAACTTCTGGGCATCCATCATGATTACGGACTTCGGTGATAGAGCAGGCATCTGTAGTCAAGAGTCAATTATCTTAGGTATGGTTCACCTATATAGCTTTGGTGGAACTGATACACTATCAGGAGCTTACCAAGCGTTTATGAATTCAGGTGGTCAAGTTGGTGTTTACGGAACAGTAAACGCACTGGCACACAGAAACGTACAAGCATACCCACTTGAGCAAGAGTGCTACCAAGCAATCTATGATAGTATTGGTGACGGTCAAATCGCTTCAATGGTCGATGACTGCTACGATGCTAAGTATTCGGTACAAAACTACCTACTACCATTGGCGTTGAATAGCCTTAAGACTGGAAATGGTAAAGTAGTTGTTGCGAGACCTGACTCATTCAAAGATGGGTATTCACTTGAAGACCAAACAATTGAGATTTGTGAGACTGCTGTAGCTAACGGTCTATATGAGACTATCACTACAAGTAGTGGTACATGGAAGACTGGTACGTTACTTAAGTTCCTAAACGGTGATGGTCGAAATTTTGAAGACTGTCTTAACAACATGGATTTGTTGATAGACCAAGGATACGCTTTCCACACATGGGGGTTATTCGGAATGGGTGGTGGCTTTAGAAACGCTCTTAAGAGAGACAACCTTTCAGCTAAGTACGCAATATCGGCAGTTGGTGAGGATGACCGACCAGTTGTTAAGTTCAGTGAGACTGTCGGTAAAGGAACCCTACCAGGACCTTTTAAAGTTCTTCGTTCAAAAGCGGCACTTGCTAACAAGAAAACTGTAGTTTTCGAACATGAATTGGGTGAGGATGCAATGGTTGAATTCTTCAACGGTGCAAACATTTACAAACCATTTAGTGAGGGTCAAGATGACGACTTCCCAACTATTAAGGCTAGAATTAAGGAACAAATGGATACGATGCCATTGAACCTTAGAACTGAGGATAACCATGGTTATCCAGCTAGTGATGAAATGTTGGAAGTTAAGCGAGAATTGTTGATTAAGTACGCACCAGCAAAGGCATAATATGGGAAGAAAGTCTCAATATGAAACCATGATGGAAAGGTTAGAAGCTGAAGGTAAGGTTAAACGTATCCCACCAGAGCAGACTGATGCGATATTTGAGGGTATTCGTAAGGCTCTAGAGGAATACAGAGCCAAGGATAAAATTATGCAACACCAATCAGAGAAGGAGTTGTGGAATATAATACTAAATTCATAATGGGAGTAATTAAACACTTCAGTAGTGGTGCGTATGACAATAATAAGGATTGGGATAAGAATTTCGCAGTCAACTTGTCGAACAAAGCACCGTTTATTAGGGTTGAACGGGTCACTGAGACGGTTATTAGTACTCCCGACCCATCTAAGTATGATGTTATGAAAATTAAGCAAGTGGGAGATTGTACAATGCTGACATTAAGGTATCATGAGGCCACGAATTATGAAGGTAATAAGACTTTGGTATTTAGAGGTACAACATATGATGAACTGTTGAAAACTAACGGAGGGGTTATCGACCCACACTTCTCAACTAATACTGGGATGATTTCACCATTTGCCAGATTCGAACCTACGGATGATGGGTGGCAAATGGCTTTTAGACTTTGTAACTTATTAAACAATTAATAAAATGGAATTAACGAAAGGGTAGATTAATAGGTTGATGGCTAAGGCTAACGAATGGCTTGATTATGAACCAAGTATGGTACTAACCGAAGACTTCGCAGGAGAAGAGTTTAAGGAGTTGGTGGGTTATACCGTTGAACTAGAAGTAGAGGGTGACCATCGTAATGACGGCCAACTGGTGGACTATGAGTTTACATTCATTAGCCCCAATAAGAAGAAGACCAGAGTTAGCACAGAAATGGCGCTGATGGTCGGTTTCAATTACCACGAACCAGTAACAATTAAATAATGACTAAATTGAAAGATTTGAAATGGTTAGAGACCAACGTTAGTAGATGTAGGCACTTCGTCTTGGGTGATGAACCGATGGCGTTACACGTTATTACTACTGGCTTTAAAAATGAATACGTTGCGATAGAAGAATATGCCGATTCGGAATCATATGACATGTTCATTCTCACTGGTGCAGAGGTTAAAGAAAAATACGGGATAACGGTATGAACTTAGTTAGAGCATTTGAAACTGCGTTTGCTGATGCCGAACGTAAAGGTTGGTCATACATTTATGTTTTTATTGACTTACATAGTACCGTAATCAAACCAAACTATTCGTCTGGCGATATCCCAAAGGAATTCTACGATGGTGCCTTAGAAGCGCTTAAATTGATGACCAACACTGATGATATGAAGATTATCATGTATACTTGTAGTCACCCACAAGAGATTAAGAAGTATGTTGAATTGTTCGAAGAGCATGACATCACATTCGACTATATAAATGAGAACCCAGAAGTAACAACCACTCCACAAGGATATGGTAACTACGACATGAAACCTTACTTCAACGTACTGTTCGAAGATAAGGCATCGTTTAATGCTGAAACCGACTGGGAACCAATTGTATATTATCTAAGAGATAGAAATTCTCCAAGCGGTAATAATGAAAGAAATAAAAAATTGTTTAAAGAAATGTACGCTAAGGAGGGTGGGGCGTCACTTAAGGTAGTACTAACTAATCTAGTTGCCGATGGACTTAAACGGAGGGATTATAAAATTTATTATGGTGGTGGACGTGACGATGGTGGTACTAAAATTAAAAAATATGATATTGTCTTATATGTTAGTCCGAATAAAGACCCCCATCTGATGGTCGTGTTAAATGTTAGTAAAGATAATATGTGTGAATTATATAGGTATAATGAGATGGGGGTGGAAGAAAAAATCGTTATATAACTAGTAAAACCCACTTACTAGGTTGACATTTACGAATTAATTCGGTATCTTTGTACTAAATAAGACAACAATGAGTTTAATAAAATTTGAGCTAACTAAAGACCATTTAAAGTTGGTCAGACAACTACGATTTACCAAAGGTAAAGGAATCACAATCAACGCAGCAGATGAGTTCGGTTCACCATTCGGTGGCGATAACTTGTATGAGGATATGGACGTAATTCTAGCTGGTAAGCCAGAGGTCAACTTTGACCCACTAGGAGAACCAGAACCATTAGATATGGAAGCTATTACGCTTTACCAGAAGTTATATGATGAACTTCCAACAGCACTTGAGGTAATATTGAATCTAAATACTTTTGAAACGGGACATTACAAGCGTAAGCACCACCAACGAGGATTCTGGAGACCATATACCCCTAAGATTGAATCCTAAAAATGCGGATTAAACTAATATTACATAACTGGTTTGGTATTAACTGGGGTAAGGATACTCGATGTAAACATAGGTGGGTGATGGATAAATCGGATAAGTCTAAAAATATATGTCTAGATTGTGACGCCACAAGATGTCATTGTAAGTGTGGATTACAATGAATCGACCATTCAGAGTAATCATAGCTGGGTCTAGAGACTTTAACGACTATCAAATGTTATGTAAGGTAGCTAATCATATGTTATCTGAACGAAACGAGGTAGAGATAGTAAGCGGAACGGCCAGAGGCGCAGACAAACTTGGTGAGAGATACGCTAGAGAGAATGGTCATACAATAAAGTCGTTTCCAGCGCCATGGGATGACGTAGAAGGTAAGGAGTCACACGAAATATCTTACCATAAAGACGGTGGAGCGTATTGGGTGGGTGCAGGTCACTACAGAAATGAACAGATGGCAGAATACGCAGATGCCGCAATAGTTTTCTGGGACGGAAGCTCTAGAGGGGCTAAAAAAATGATTGAATTGGCAACGGTTAAAGGATTAAAAGTAAAAGTGGTTAACTATGGATAGGTCTGTAATTGATTCGATTAGGGAGCTGGAACGTTCTATGCGAGTGGCTACATATATTCCTCATGATGAGGTTGATAGAATAGCTGTAAACCTATTAATCGGGATTAGAAATTCTGAAGTTAACGCTCGTAAAGATATGACTCACTTTGATAAGGTAATTCTACACTTCTTAGATGAAGAAGAGTTCCAAAGGTATGTGATTAATAAAGAAGAAATCAAACCATGAGCAATAGGTTTAACGTTATACGATGTCACCTATGTGGTAGATTTATCGGAGATAAGGATTTCACAATCGATAATGTGAGTATTAATTTCACCCCAGACAGTTATCTAACCGAAGAGAAAATAGAACACGCCCATAAAACATGTGGGGAGAAGATATTCGGACATAGAAGGAGTGAGCTTGCAAAGCAAATGAATGAGGATGGGCTAACTTCTAAGGGTATATTAAGAGCATTTATGTTGCCATACGTACATCCAACGCAAATAAAAAGTAAGAAATGAGTGAAAGAAAAATATCATATATAATCATAAAGAATTATATCAACTCTAGAGGAGTTACAATACCAACAATATTAATAGATAACATCGGAGAAATCATGGAGTTTGAGGAGATAGAGGAAGCTACTAAATTAGCTATGCTATTCGAGACCAATTCTGATTCTGGTTGGAAATACACAATAAGAAAAATAGGATAAGTTATTATGAGAGAAGATTTAATAAGCGGTGCCGAAATGTTTGAGTTAGCGGCTAATGTATGTTACCATAAGTCACAATTTGAACAACATAAGTTCGAAAAGGTGACACAAAAGTTTACGTGGTCAGACGCAGAAGATGGTGGTTCTCACTATGATATTGAAGGAAAAGGCGACAGGGGACTTATACCAATGCAGTTTTTGTGATTGGGATATCGATAATACAGATTACAATGAGGATACTTGTACGATTGAAGAAGGTGGAAGAGTTGACCTAAACACTAACCTAACTAAGGTTACTGCCGTTGAGGTTACAACGATTAAATACGTTTGAAAGAAATGGGAAAGGTAGGAATGAAAGAGGTGCAAGAGGTAAAGGTTTATTTGAGTATGGATGGTGATTATGTGGCATTCGATGAAATCACAATACGGGTTGAGTATGACCTTACCAACAACAAACAGATAGGTGATATGACATTAACCGAATGTGAGGAGTTCGAACCTTGTGATGATTATGGTGATTGTCGGTTAATTGATGCACTATTAATTGATGGTAAGTATTACTACTCACTGTAGGTAATTAAAATAAGCTAATGGGAAAGAAGTCAATAATTTTTTCGGTAGATGGTAGGTTAGACCTAAGAGATGATGTAGTTGCATACATCAGAGGTAGGCTTAAGAAGATACATAAAGGTACGATGAATAATCGGGTCTTTAAGGACGGAGAAGTGAATGTTAATTTTCAGGATTCCATAAGAGGGAGAAGAGTATATCTACTTACCTCACCTAATACGGCAGTTAATAGGGAAATGTTAATGTTTGCAATTGATGCGGCACGTAGGGCTTCAGCGAAAGAGATAGTTCTGATACTTCCATTTATGCCATATGCGAGGCAAGATAAAATGGACCAGCCTAGAGGCGCTATCGGTGCTAGAGTATTATCTGGCGTATGGGAGTTCTTAGGTTGTGATAAAGTAATCACGTTAGAACTACACGCGGAGCAGATTCAAGGATTCTTCAAGATTCCAGTAACACACATTAAGGGTAAGTATCTATTTGCCGACTACGTAGCTAACAAGGCTCGTGAGTACGGTGGAGACGTGGTATTAGCCTCAGCAGATGCTGGTGGCGGTAAGAGACTTGAGAAAATGGTCGAATTGGTTCACAAGCGTCACGGTATTGGAATACCATTTGTATTCGCACATAAGACTAGAGTTGAGGATAACAAGGTTGAGAAGATGGTTGTCATTGGTGATGTCAAAGGTAAGTATGTAATCTTCCTAGACGATATGTTAGATACTGGTGGTACTCTATGTGCTGCCGCAGGTGGAGTGATGGAATCGGGAGCTTTGGGTTGTGAAGGTATAGTAACACACGTATTGGCTAGTGGCGATGCCGTTAGTAATATTGAAAACTCACCACTTAATACGTTGATGGGGTCTAATAGTCTCATTATCCCAACACACCCTAAATTTACACAAATAAGTGCGGCTAGCGAGATTGGTAAGGCTATTATAGCTGAAGACTACAATCTTAGCCATAACAAACTACAAGATAGTTAATCTCCTTGTGGTTATTACCGAAAATAATCGGTATCTTTGTATAATAAACAACAACATGAAATTTAAAGAACTAACGGATGATAACATCCAGAGTATGGAAAACATCTTTAACGCTAAGGATATTTCTTGGGATGAAAGGATGGACGCATTAAAGGTAATAACTGGTACATCAGAAAGGACTACTAGAAAATGGCTAATCAAATTGGGTATATCCAAAACAAAGGAAGAAGTTTCACCCCAATATGAGACCGCTAAAAAGAAGAAAATTGATAAGACTAGAACACGTTTCTTAGTCACATGGGGTCAATGTAATACTGACCCACATTTACAGTTTTTCAACAATCTAAAAGTTTATGCGAAATATATAGATGCTGACATTCATGTAATTGCTGGTCGATACAAAAACCCACATGACTTGAAAAGTATGGCTACTCAGCAAAAAACTGAGACTTGGCATTCACATTTAGTTCCATATCTAGACGCTAATCGACACAACATACATAAGTATCTGTCGATTTTATCAGACATCAAGACTCAACCAACTGCGGTTAACCCTATGTCTGGGTTGGCAGGTGTTAGTGGTATTAATTCATGTATATTTGGTTCACCCAAATTACAGTTTGAGATGATACCAGTGCTTGAAGGTAACAAACCTAAGATGATGATGACCACTGGTGCGTGTACAGTTAAGAATTATACGGACAGTAAGGCTGGTAAGAAGGGAGAATTTCACCACACACTAGGATTTGTCGTTGTAGAAATTGAGGATAAAGACCATTTTTATGCACGTCAAGTCAGTGCGACTGATGACGGTAACTTCATTGACTTATATCATGACGTAACAGACGGTGTAGTAACAAAGAGTTATGAATGTGAAGCCATTGTATTGGGTGACCTTCACGTTGGTCACCATGACCCAAGTGTCATTAAGAAGACCCTTAAGTTAATGGATAAAGTACAACCGAAGCATACCATTTTACATGATGTCTTTGATGGTCATTCTATTACACATCATGATTCTAAAGACCCGATGAGGCAGTACTCCAAAGAGTTTCACGGAACTAACGATTTGGGTAAGGAGATTGCTGAAATGATGGATGTTTTAGAAGAATTCAGAAAGTATCCAAATGTGGTAATTGTTAGAAGTAATCACGATGACTTCTTAGATAGGTGGTTGATTCTAAATGATTGGAGAAAGCTTGCGACACCAAAGAATAGTAAATTATATATGGACTATTCTCAGAGGTTAATGACTCAATACGAAGTTGACCCTACAAGTGTCAAAGGTATCATACCTGAGCTTATACAAGATAGGTTCGAGAACTTTATCACGCTAGGTAGAGGAGACTCTTACAAAGTTAAGGGATGGGAACTTGGACACCACGGAGATAAGGGTTCTAACGGTTCGAGAGGTAGTCTTGAACAATTCAGGAAACTTAACACTAAGGTGGTTGTGGGTCACTATCATTCACCAGGCCGTAAGGATGGGGCATTAGCTGTCGGCACCTCAACACACCTAAGGGTTGGCTATAATGAAGGTGCTAGTGGATGGTTGCAAAGTCATGTACTTATACATAAGAACGGAAAAGCGCAGCATATAAACTTCATCGATGAAAAATTTACAACGTTTAAATAAGGATGGGAAAAGACTTCGTTGAGATTGAGAAGGTGACACTCAGTGAGTTGTACCGCCAATATACTATAGACCATGCATTAAGGGAACTTAGATATCTACACCCGATGTTTTACAATGGGACGTATAGCGAAACTAATGAATGCCAACCACCGAAACCTGAAGAATTATTAGATGAGGATGAATTTTATCTTGAATTGAATAATGTAGATTCTAAATGGCGCGATTCCTACCAAGTTTTGCTCACTTATATATCTAGGCAGAATCAAAATTAAATTAGGTAAATCCAAATAAATTACGTATCTTTGTAGAATGGAAGAACAAGTTACAATCACGATTGATAAGAAAGATTCATTACACCTTTATGATTCCAATGGAAATAAAATCTATTTCGAGGATTCCGATGGATATTGGTGTAAAAGAGAATTTGATTCCAATAGTAATCAAATCTATTTCGAGGATTCATGTGGATATTGGATTAAACAGGAATTTGATTCCAATGGTAACAGAATCTATTTTGAGAAATCCGATGGATTTTGGTATAAACGTGAATTTGATTCCAATGGAAATGAAATCTATTATGAGGATTCAAATGGAACTATTACAGACAATTGACCAAAACCATTATGTGATGGTAAAGTAGTTGAGATTGATGGTAAAAAATATAAACTAACAGAGATATGACAGTAGCAAAACTATTAAAACACGATTTCACGGAAGGTTCATTACATCTTTATGATTCCAATGGAAATGAAATCTATTATGAGGATTCAAATGGAACTATTACAGACAATTGACCAAAACCATTATGTGATGGTAAAGTAGTTGAGATTGATGGTAAAAAATATAAACTAACAGAGATATGACAGTAGCAAAACTATTAAAACACGATTTCACGGAAGGTTCATTACATCTTTATGATTCCAATGGAAATGAAATCTATTATGAGAACTCA
>TARA_R110000868_G_scaffold182047_2_pt1 | contig 17364 bp, 15 predicted proteins | sample TARA_R110000868 | Tara Oceans TARA_R110000868 (sample SAMEA4397489) | marine metagenome | biome: Polar Biome; feature: [SRF] surface water layer (ENVO:00010504); material: water (ENVO:00002006), including particulate matter (ENVO:01000060) such as... | depth 5 m | reverse complement strand
AGCTGACATAGCCACTACTGGACGGCATAGCCAACAAGTTCAACAGGGTGCCTTTGGCGGTTCTCGCGGCGCAATCATGGACGCAGAGGCTGCTCGTAACCTTGCAACGCAAAAGGGCGACATCCAAGCACAAGGTTTACAGGCTGCGTATGGTCAGGGCATGAGTCAGTTTAATACTGAGCAACAACGCCAACAAGCTGCACAGCAAGCTAATCAACAAGCTGGATTGACCGTAGGACAGCAGAATTTACAGTCGCAGCTTGGCGTTCAGCAGACTGGCGCTCAGATGGGATTACAGGCTAATCTTGCAAACCTGAGTAATGTTCAACAGGCTCAAGTTGCAAACCAAGCTGCACAGATGCAGGCTCAGGGCATGAATGCTCAACAGGCTATGCAGGCTGCTCTTGCCAATCAACAAGCAGGATTGACTATCGGTCAACAAAACCTTGCTTCTCAGTTGGGAGTTCAGTCTCAAGGCGCACAGTTGGGTATGCAGGCTAACCTTGCAAACCTGAGTAACGTCCAGCAATCTCAAGTTGCCAATCAAGCAGCGCAGCTTCAGATGCAAGGACTAAGCGCACAGCAAGCTATGCAGGCTGCTTTGGCTAATCAGCAAGCCAACATGAATGTATCTAGCCAGAACCTTCAGTCTGCCAATGCTGCTCAACAACTTGGAGAGCAGGCTAGTCAGTATGGTGCTGGTCTTGGCCTTCAGGGTTTAAACACTGCGCTTCAGGGTGCTGGCGCTCTGGGTCAGCTTGGTCAGACTCAGTTTGGTCAGCAGACTGGTGCTATTGGAATCCAGAATCAGATTGGAACCCAGCAGCAACAGAATGCCCAGAATGTTCTAAACCAAGACTATCAAGAATACCAACAAGAACTAGCCGATCCTTTCAAGAAGATTGGCTTTATGTCTGACATGCTCCGGGGTGTTCCTTTGTCTCAGCAATCGCAGACGATGTATGGACAACAGCCTAGTGGTTTGTCTCAGGTTGCTGGTCTTGGAACTGCTCTTGCTGGGGCATCAAAGCTATTCTCTAAGGGCGGCGTAGTTACCCGATATGCTAGTGGAGGCATTGTCCGACCCGCTGGCCTTGCAGAACTTATCATTCATAAAATCCGCTAAACGGAGGCTACATGCCCTTCAATAATCTAGATTCCACGGCAGCGCAAATAGCCCGAATGACGCCTCAACAGCGTCAACAGTTTGCTCAGATGCACAAGACTGATCCAATAATGATGTCATTGGTCAGCTTTGTCCAGAACCAAGATGAGGCGTTTCGTGCTGCTCAGATGGCAGAGATGACAGGGCAGGAGAAGCCTAAAGTTGTGGATCAGGTTATCGCAAGTATTAACCCACCTCCTCCTCAAGCAACGCCACAAGAAATGCCTTCTCAGGGTATGCCGCCACAAGGCGCTCCTCAAGCAGCGCAGCAACTACCAGAAAACACCGGTATCGCCGCTCTTCCTGCGCCTAATATGCAGCAAATGGCAGATGGTGGAATAACGGGTTATCAAGATGACCTGTATGTTCCAGACGATTCAGATGCAAGGATGGGCAACGGAGGATACAACTTCCCACAGGGAGAGTCAGTTATCCGCATGGCTGAAGGCACACCTGAAGAAATGTTTACTAAGCAGCAAGATGAAGACAGACAGTTGGCTGACTTTGATGCTGCTTCTAAACTGTATGAGATGGAGAACAGGCCGAAGCCTGCTCCTCAAACTATGCAACAGCGTCCTATGCCGCAGCGTCCTATGCCAAGGCCAACGGCAGCGCCAACTGCTGAAGAGTATCAAGCACAATTTAAGCAGCTTCAGGGCAGGCCAGAAGATGCCGTATCGCCATTTGCAGCACAGGAAAAAGCCCTTTCAGAAAGAGAGCAGGCCGCATCGCAAACACGCTTGCGTCAGTTTGAAGAAGAGAATGCTCGTTTAGGCTTGGCTCGTAAAGGTCAAGAAGAGCGAATAGGTAAACGCGAATCTGAACTTGCAAAAGTAGAAGATAAGAACTCTGGACTTGCTTTGCTTCAGGCTGGATTGGCAATGATGCAATCCAAGGGTCGAGGACTTGCAGGCATCGCTGAAGGTGCTGGCGTAGGACTAAACGTTTATAAGTCCGGAATGGACAAGATCGCTTCTGCCAAAGAAAAGATTGACGAAGCAAGAGATCAGATTGAGCAGTATCGTCGCAACGAAGACATGCTTAGTGGCAAAGAAAAACGTGCCATTCTTTCCGACATTGAAGACAAGAAGATTAAAGCTGAAGAGAGAATGCTTGGTGGAGCGCAAACCGCATTCAAACTCAGCAGAGAAGAAGCAGCGAAGGCTGTTGATCTGGCATCACGAGCAGCTATATCGCAACAAGACAATGCGATTAAACTTGAGGCAGCAAGGATTGGTCAGCAACCCGCTGCAATGCTTCAGGTTCTTACTGCTCTTGGCAAGGGCGATCCAATTAAAGGTTTTGAAATTTACAATGCACAAAAAAGTGAAATTGCAGAGCCTAGGCAACAGCTTGCGGAGCTTAGTAAATTGCAAAAAATATATGAAGATCAAACATCTCCTATGTCAGGTTTAAGTAAAGAGCAAAGAAAAGCAGCATATGACAAACTGAATAGAATCAATGCTGCAATAGAAGCTATGGCATTTCCAAATCAGGCACCTCCACCTCCGGGAAATCGACCTCCGCTTTCTGCCTTTATGAAATAACAGGAACACATATGCCTTTTGATGTCGCTGAAGCTCTGAAAGCAGGATACTCACAGCAAGAAATAGCAACGTTTCTTGGAGAGCAGAAGAAGTTTGACACTCAAAAGGCATTTGAATCAGGCTACTCCCCTGATGAGGTCATCTCGTTTCTGAACCCTAAAGAGCAGACTACCGGAGAGCGTCTAAAACGTGCAGCCGTCAAAGGCTTTGAAGCTATACCTGAGAGTGCTGCTGGTATTGGGCTAGGCGTGTCGTCTGCTCTTGGTCTGGAGAGTACAGGTAAGCAAGCTGAAGCTATCCGCAAGGAAGCCAAGAAAGAAGCTGAACTTCCACAAGGTATTACTTGGGATGAGCTTGAGAAAACCTATGGAACCGAAGGTGCCTTTGCCGCGCTGAAGAAGTTACCCACTTATGTAGCAGAACAAATCCTACAGAGTGCGCCTAGCATGGCTATACCTTTGGCTGCTGGCGCTGCTGGCGCTGCACTGTCTGGTCCATTGGCTCCTATCGTTGGGCCTATTGCTGGTATTGGCGCTTATGGCGTACAGCAGTTTGGTAGTTTCATGCAGCGTCAAGCTCAAGAAGGCGCTACACCTGAAACCCTAGCACCGGGTAAAGCTGCACTAGCGGCAGCAGCTACTGCGCCTATTGGTTATTTCGCTGATCGCTTTACGCTTGGGATGTCTAAGGTGCCAACCAAGGTTCTTGGAGAAGAGATTTCCAAAGAACTAGCCAAGCGTACCTCTGGCGTGGCGGGTCGTGCGGCGACTGGCGCATCTCTCGGTATCATTGCAGAAGCTCCTACCGAAGTTTTGGAACAAGCAGCAGAGCGTTGGCAAGCTGGCCTTGACCTGACTGGTGAAGAAGCTAAGAAGGAATATAAAGAAGCCTTCTTTGGCGCTGCTGCTGTAGGTGGTGTTGGCGGTGCTGCCGCTCGTGTTCTTCGTGGCGCTCCACCAGAACCTGAAGTTGCACCTCCACCTGTAGCACCTCCACCGTATGTTCCAGAACCGTCCATAACGGGAACTAATACGGCTGACATGATTGCCGCTCTGTCACGCCCTCAGAATGCTGACATGATGGCGGCTATCCGTGGCCGGGAAGAAGAGCAAGCAGCACAAGCCGAAGCTCAACGAGTAGAGGAAGAACGTGCAGCAGCAGAGACTAAACGTTTAGAGGAAGAAGCACAAAGGGTAGAGACTGCGCGTCAAATGGCGGCGCGTGAGCGTGTCCGTGCTATGCCGGGGTTTACCGGAGCAGATACCACTAACGCAGATATTCTCCAAGCGGTACGTGAAAAACAAGAAGCCGAAGCTATAACTCTGGAAAAAGGTAAAGAGATTGAGTACCGTAAGATTCTAGGCACTACCTTTAGTTCCGATCCGCTACAGAACTTCCGTCAACAGCAAGCAGCTATTGATCGTCTGGACTACACCACTCCAGAAATGAAAAAGCAGATTCCCGCAATCTACGACCAGATTAAAGCCTTGTCGGAAGAGCCTGATACGGAAGCTCCTCCTGTAACGCCACCCGTAACTACCGTAACGCCACCCGTAACTCCCATAACCCCTCCTGTAGCGCCTGTGGTAGAGCCTATCGCTCCAGTTGCGCCACCTGTAGCTGCTCCTATTGCACCGCCAGTAGCTGCTCCGATAGCTCCACCAGTTATTGAAGAGCAACAGCCAATCAAGCAAGATAAGTCTCTTGCCAGTCAGCCTACCTATACGGAAAGCACTGTCTTAGAAGTACCAGTTCCAGAACTTACACTGTCTAAAGACGTTCCTCAGTTTAAGAGTGATGCCAATCAAAATGGTGTAGTTCAAGCAACTAAACTTGAAGGAAAGTTTGATCGCCGCTTGGCCTCTCCTGTTCAGGTGTGGCAACGGAACAACGGTCAACTAGAAGTTATCAGTGGTCGGCATCGTCTTGATCTTGCACAGCGCAGTGGAGAGAAGACTATTCCAGCACAGATTTACAAAGAGTCAGAAGGCTTCAATGCTGACATGGCTCGTATGCTTGACATTGAACTTAACGTAAAAGACGGACGAGGAAAGGTAAAAGATTATGTTAGCTTCTTCAAAGAATTTGGCCTCCCCAAAGAGCAAGCTAGGGCAGAAGGACTCCTTAACACTGCCATCGGGCGACAGGCTTACGAGATCGCGGATGCAGGAAGCCCATCGCTTATTGCCGCGCACTTTAACAAAGACATCACAGACGATGCCGCAACCGCCATTGCGATAAACGCACCAAGGGATGAGGCTTTACAGAACCTTGGAATGCAACAGGTCCGTGATGGAAAGTCTATCAACCATGCTGTGAACTTCATGCGGTCTGCTATGGCTGCTGGGTTCAAAGGAAAAGAAGGTAGTGGTGACTTGTTTGGCTTTGATGATTCATTTGCCAAGGAAGCAGAGGCAGTAACCAAAGAAGCCACTAAGCAGCAAAGAGAAGCTAGACAGCAGTTGTCTGCTATTAGGGGTGCGGCTAAGAGTCCAGAGAAAGCTAGGCTCGGTGGCGTAGACGTTAAGAATCTTGAACAGACTCAGGCAAAGATTGCCGATTTGGAAAAGACCATAAACGAACTAGAGAACTTCCATACCAATCCTGAACTGTATAAAAAGCTACGTCAGGCTGCTGGTCTTGAGGTTGCTGAAGTTGCTCCTGCTGTTGAAGAGATAACTACACCAGCAGAAGAGGCAAGCGAAATAAAAGACTTGACCATTAGGGACAAGCTAAAGCGTATCGCCAAAAACATAGGAGTTAAAGTTTTTGAAACTGGTGGAGGTTATTCTGCTGGAAGTGGGGTTGTTTCAATTCCAGCAGAAGATAGGCAGGTTGAGGGCGCTCAAACGCCAGAGCATGTATTTGCACATGAGCTAGGCCATGCGGTCATGCAAAATCGCCAAATGTCCTACAACGGAATGCCCAATGCAGAAGTTGAGAAATGGATTAAAGGTTGGAGTGGAATTAAAAACATTTCCAAATCATTTCGGCCAGAGATGCACAAACATCCTTTGCCGAAGTTTAAGCGTCATGCAAACAAACCAGACGAAATAATTGCAGATGCGCTGGGTTCTTTTTTTCTTGGAGAGAGTAGCAGGCAAGACATACAGCCCATCATTAAGGCGATGAACCTGAATGATTTTGATCTTGGTTTGAAAGAAAAACCATCACAAGAACTGGTTGCGCCTACGCCTGAATCACTAAAGGCTCAAGAGGAACGAGCCAAGTCCGAAGAGAAGCGTATTGCTGCTGAGAAGAAAGCAGCAGAGGACAAGGCTAAGGCTGATGCCGAGGTTGGCGAGTTCAAGCTGGCTGGTAGTGACCGTGCTGCCGATCAAGACTCCGACCAAGACCAAATGTTCTCCCTTCGCGGTAAGCCTGAAAGTCAAGTCACTGCTTTCCAAGAAACCCTACGCAACCTTCTCAATAAGTTTGGCTTGAAGGATGTAGGCGTAAACCTTATTGAAGGCATGAGGGATGAAGGCTCTTATGCGTCCAAGCTAATCCAGATCGCTGCTGACTCTGCCAATCCAATCCGTACCCTGCGGCATGAAGCTATCCACGCTTTGCGCGAGTTGGGATTCTTTACTGATGCTCAGTGGAAATCCCTGTCCAAGATGGCAAAGGATAAGTGGATTGACCAGTACCTGAAACAAAGGAATGTTGACGGCAAGCCACTGAAGGCTGGAGAAGAGTCTCGCTATGACGCCTACATGCGCGAGTACAAAGGCGACATGGAGAAGATCACTGAAGAGGCAGTAGCTGATGCCTTCGCCGATTTTGAATCTACCAAGCCACCAGCAGGAATGATCCAGGCCATCATTCAGAGACTGCGTAACCTATTCCAATCCATCAGGTCTGCACTGACCAAGATGGAATCTGCCGAACAGATTTTCGGCAAGGTAGAAAAGGGTGCGCTTAAACCAGAAGCAGAGCGAGTAACGACCGAGAGCAAGAGCCTACGAGACAGAGCCACAGCCAACTTTAAGCGTTGGTTTGGCGACAGCAAAGTGGTGGATGCCAACGGCGAGCCGCTGGTGGTGTACCACGGGACAAACAAGGACATCACCAATTTCAAGGGATCACCTGTCTGGTTGACAAGTGACCCCGCGTTGGCGAACAGGTTTGTTGCGGGTGGTCGGCGCAAGATGGGAGACAAGCCCGGTAAAGGCTCTGCGGTTTACCCGCTGTACGCCTCAATCAAGAATCCGGTGGACCTGCGCGGACTGAATCTAGGAGAAAACGTTTCGGTAATTGAGATTCTCAAGCGCGCTGGTATTTCATCACCCGATGAGGTGCTTGAGAAAATTGCCCGCAACAACTTGCAAAGTGGTTACGCAGGGGTGTCGCCTAGCATGGGTGACCCCGTCAATTACTTAGTTAAAGAGTACTCCGCTGGGCGTCGGCTATCAAACACGCTGGACGACCCGGGCCTCCGCGCCGTTTTGGAGGAGGCGGGTGTTGACGGGTTTGTCCTTTCGGAAAAGTACGCCAATGGCACGGGCAAAAATGTTGAACTTTTCAGTGCCGACACATATGCGGTTTTCAACCCCACCCAAATCAAATCCGCTACTGGGAACAACGGAGACTACAGCCTAACAGATGCTGACATCCGTAAGAGCCTACGTACTTCCGTTGAGAGCCTGAAAGAATCTGCTCAGAAGTTCCTACAAACAAGACAGCCTCTTGATAGAGAAGCACTGTCTCACGTTCAGGATGAAGACTTCAAAGACGCACTAGGTACTGTGTTCAATCCACAGAGAAAGACTGTGATTGACAAAGTTGAGGGAATGAAGGATGGCTTCTGGCGGCGAGTAGCTCAGGGAGTTGCTGACCAGTACAGAACCATCAAGGATTACGATCCTGTCTCATACATGCTGGCTAGGCTTTCCAAGACAGTAGATGGAGCGTTGGAAGGTCTGATGCTACATGGTCATGTGTTCAATGATGGTGGTGCATTGAACATTCGCCAGAACACAAAGGGAATGCTGGAAGCTCTGAAGCCTTTGGGCAAAGAGGTTGACAGTTACCAGATGTGGATTGCATTGAACCGTGAATCCAAACTTCCACCTGAGAAACGCTCTCCAAACATTAGCGCACTTGTGCCAAATAAAGACTTGCTGGTACAGGGAACGCTTAATGGGAAACCTAGATTAGAGGTCTATCAAAGCGTCCAGAAGGACATGAATGCTTTGAACAAGTCTGTTCTGGATGTCGCTTTGAATGCTGGGATTATTAACTCATCAGCAAAAGACATAGCGGCCATCAGGAATAGAACTGATCTTACTGACCAGCAGAAGCAGGACAAGATCGACAAGATAGGACCCGGTGCTTATGAGATATTTAGCAATGACATCTTCTACATTCCTTTCTATAAAGAAATGGAAGATGGCGATGTTCAGAGCGCATCTTCTGCTGGACTAGATCGTCAAAAGTTCAGCGCAGAGCTAAAAGGGAATACAGATAAGCCATTTGGCGATCTGATGGAGAACACACTGAGGAACTGGAGTCATATCCTGTCTGCCTCGATGAAGAACCAAGCAGCCAACAGCACAATCAACGCGACGATGAAGGCTGGCGCAACCATTCCAAACATGAAGGTGGGTCTCGCCTACAGAGATGGAGTGGTTTACTCTACAAAAAATGATGAGGTTGTTGGTGATGGAGTTCTGCGGCCAGAGCAGACAAGCTCCGAGGGTAAGGGTATGGTCAAGATCATGCGCGATGGTCACCCTATGTACTTTGAAGTGCTTGATCCCATGCTTCTTGAGTCAATCATTTCTATTGGCTACATGGGTCCAAAGAGTAAGTTCTTGGAAGTGGCTCGTGACTTCAAGAATGTTCTTCAGTTCGGTGTAACTATCTCCCCAACGTTCAAGGTTAATAACTTGATTCGTGACTCCATCTCTGCGATGGCCGTGAGTGATTTGGAAAAAAATCCATTTGGAAACGTTGCTGAAGGATGGGCTGCTTCTAGGAAAAACAATCCTGCACACATATCCGCTCTTGCTGGCGGCGCAGTGTTTAACTTTGGATCAACCTATGAAGGCGATCAGGCTAGGTTAGTCAAGCAGCTTATCAAGCAAGGTGTTCGTCCTGATTCCATTCTTGACTCTCCAGAAAAGATCAAGGCAGGAATGAAACTCCTGTGGAACAAATACCAAGAGTTTGGCAATAGGTCTGAGGCTGCTAACCGTCTTGCTCTTTACAACCAGTTGAGGGAAAAGGGAATGAGCCATATGGAGGCATCGTTCCAAGCTCGTGACCTTTTGGATTTCTCCATGCAGGGATCATGGCAGGCATTCAGAACCGTGACGATGGTTGTGCCATTCCTTAACGCTCGTGTTCAGGGTCTGTATAAACTAGGTAGAGATGGCATCACGCCTACTACGCGAGTTCTTTACAACACCGTAACAGGTAAGCAACTTTGGGAAACCGATGCCAATGGCAAGCTCACTCAAAAAGGATTGAGCGATAAGCAGATAGAGCAAAAGAAAGCATACTCTTTCGGAGTAACAACTTCTGCTGTTGCTCTTGCTTCGATGGCGCTTTACATGGCCTTCAAGGATGATGAAGACTTCCAGAAGCGTGATGAGTGGGATAGGGATAACTTCTGGTGGATCAAGATTCCGGGTATGGAGTACGCTCTTCGTGTACCTAAACCTTTTGAAGTTGGTGCATTCGGAACCCTAGCAGAGCGTACCTTGGAGCAGATCGTAGACCAAGGCTCCGAAGGCAAACAGTTCGGCTCAAGTATTGGACGTATGCTGTTTGATACGTTTGCTTTGAATCCTACGCCTCAGATGTTCAAGCCTCTGATTGATCTGTACGCAAATAAGGATAGCTTCACTGGCGCACCGATTGAATCAGCAGGCATGGAGCGCCTGTCTAAGCAAGAGAGAGCCACGGATACCACAAGCCCTATTGCGAAACTTGTTGGCGGTATGAGTAGCTTCCTTGGCGAGAAGGGTGAACTGTCTCCCGTTCAGGTGGACTACGCTATCAAGTCATACTTCGGCTGGCTGGGTGCTACGGCTGCGACTACTTCTATGTATGCAACTATGCCATTCCGCGAAGGTGCTTATCCTGATACCGTCTGGATGGACAAGGCTAGTCTGGGTCTGATTAAAACCCTTCCGTCGAATCAGTCTAGGTACACCACTGCCTTCTACGAATCCAACAAGGACATCAGCCAAGCCTTTGCAGATATGCGACATTTCGCTGAGGCTGGCGAGTCTGAGAAGGTTGAGCGGATTCTGGAAGAGAAGGGTGACAAGATTGCTCTTGCTAAGTTCTACGACAAGACGGCTAAATCTATGGCAAATATACGTAAACAAATACGCATGATTACCAATGATGAGTCTATGTCTGGAGCAGATAAGAGAGAAGAGATAGACCGCATGAAGGAGATCATCTCCATGCTGTCTAAGCAAGCGGAAGATACCAGAAAAGCTATGAAGTAACTACCCGTTGACAAGTTGATCTATCGTGTCGTTGAGGCAGGATAGCTCATCTTTCTTCATCACGCTCCAGATTCTTTTCTGTCCGTGGAGTCCGTTGAAAGAACCCCTATGGCAGTCAGCACACAGCGGTATACAGAGATACTGCTGGTGCTGCTCCACATGGTGAGCCTCGCTAGGCCCAGCCTGACCACAAACAGAACATGGAAGTGACTTCACCCTCGCTAAGTGAATCCTCTCCTTGTTGTTGAGTTTGTTATTCATGCTACCTTTGCATTGATTATTGCTTGCAGCTTTGCAACAGCATCAAACCAATACTGAACCCACATCTTAGGATTGATAGTGGCTTCGTGGTGGTAGTCGTTCAAATCAACAGTTTTAGCCTCATCCAGATACTCACATCGTATCTCGCCTGTGGAGTTGTTGCGGTACACAAAAACCGTGGCGTCAATCATGTTTAGTCCTCTCAGCCATCATTGCCTTGGCTATATCGAAGGCATAGGTAGCTGCTATTTTTTCGTTGGCGTAATGGCAATTCATAAGAGCCATGCCAGCGTACCAATCAATCAATAGCATTTCTGACATTGGCGTCTTGGGTATCTTTATGTCCAGCAGTTCTAATCCTTCTTTCTTTTTCACAGCCTAGCCTCTAGTTCTTCTATTAAACGTTTACTTATTGGGACTCCGTTGATGGATATCTTGTTAAGGTCAGGATCATTCTCAATGGCTTTGATTGCATCACGAAAACCCATCCTATATCCACCATGAAACGGGCCTGTGTTTTCGATGTACATGGTGATGGAATCTCTAACTATAGATGATGCTTTGCGGCCCTTGGCGGCTGCTTTAAGGGCGTTGTAGATGTCCTCACGAAGGTGAACTGAGTAAGGTACTAGACGTTTTTTTTCCATTCTGAGAACTCCTTATAGATAAAGTTATATTGCTTGGCTGCTGCTTGGTTGGTGGCTAGTTCAGACCTAGAGGAGATTTGACATTCCTCTCTCAGCCAGTCAGTAGCTTCCTTCTCGCTTGGGCTGAAAATCTGCCCAGTCTCAAACAGGAACTTGTGGAACTGCTCATCCTTACAAAGGATAGCGGATAGCCTGACGATAGAAGGTAGTTCTTTTTCCCGATCCATTGGCTTCTCTTCGCCATTCAATCGGACCATCACTACCTGATACCGTGCGCCAACGAAGTCACGCATGACCTCGGAAGGAATCTCGTCTGGGTGGATAGCAAGGGTCAAGATATAACCTGACTTGTCTTGCTTGATCGCAACTTTTACGGCTTCAAAGCTGGAAGGTGTCATGGTCAAAATGGTACGTCTTCTGAATCAAAATCAGATTGCCGTGGCACTGGCTTAGGGGCTTGCCGTGGCGCTGCTTGTGGCTCTTCTCTACGTCCACCCTGAAGAGCAACATCTTGTACGCGAACGTTCATGGACTTGCGTTTATTGCCTTCTTTGTCCGTCCACTCACGCTCAGAAATGTTACCCACAACAGTAACTGCTTGGCCTTTCACAAGAAAAGGTGCCAATGATTCAGCACGTTTGCCAAACAACTGGCAGTTCCACCAAATCGTAGGTTTTTCCTTGCCTTGTGAGTCAGCAATAGAGAAGTTACAGACAGCATCTCCGTTTTGGAGATAGGCCATTTCAGAGTCTTTACCGAGACTGCCAGATACGGTTAGAGAGTTCATGCTTGTTCCTTAAATTTAGCTTTGGTTTTCTTGAAGACGTTCATTAGTGCGGTGTACTGAACTTCTGATTGAAGTTTCAGTTGGTCAAAGATTTCACGGTTCTTTTTGAAGATAGACATAACATCTCCTTCCGATCCAGCTTGACCTAGCTGCATATCCACAGCTTCAAGGACAATCTCTACCCAATCATTTGGATCACCCTCTGGTTTGCGAGTGACCTTCAGTTGCCAGTCGCCTTCTTTACCCTCCATAACTTCGGGGATAGGTTTTGGTTTGGCTTCTGGTTTGGGTTTAACCTTATCTTCACTTGATTGACCTGAATCAAGAATGTCATGTTCAACAATTTCCATTGCCGTCATCCACAAGTATCTTCGTGAATAGGTTTCAACTGCTCCAAGATTCTGGATTGGATGAGCGCCCTTCAAATTGGCTTCAGCCATAGGACTTGTAATAACAATGACAGTGCCATCCTCAGTATCTGTGATGGTCAATGTTGCGTACTCGGTTGAATAAGAAATCACTCCGCACAATCCAATCTTATTAAATATAGATTGGATAGATGGAAGAAAGTCTCCAAGCTCAAAGTAATAATACCCTGCAAACTTGTTATGGCCCGACTTCTTGAGTTCAGTACCTTGAAGCTCAATACGAGCCTGCATCAATTTTTTGTTTACTGACATATCAATCCTTTACAAAAACACCGTTAGGTAAGAGAGTCCCCTTACGATCTTTGATTTCATCGTAGGCCCATGCCATGCACTCAACAAGATTGATGTCTTGTAGAGCGCAATAGTTGATAAGACAGACCATCACATCTCCCACTCCGTCTGTGATCTGTCCCATGTTCTTCTTGATGGTGGCGTCTGCCAGTTCTCCCATCTCGCTCATAGCTTTGAGAAGTTGTGTCTCGGGAGTAGAGTTAGGAATAATTTTCCTAGCCTCCGACCACTGTATGATTTTCATTTCGATGTCTGAGTAGGTAGCCATAGTTATTTACTTAGGTTAGCGGGAATGGGCCAAACAAATCCTTTGGAGGCAAATGTTGTACGTTTGTTTTCTTTCTTCTTTTCTACACCAAGAGCTGATTGAACTAAGTTACGTACAAACTCTGTACCAGCCATGATGTCGTCTGCTGAAATGTAAATTTTTGTATTCTCAGCCTTTGATGGATCAAACACCTTAATACCTCTTGCGAGTGCGTCCCTAGTGTGCTCTGATTTTGTCCTTAATGAAGTTACTTGGCGTACAAGAGATTGAGAACATGGAGTCATCATGTTGAAATCTTGCAGGCACAAAGCCCTGTACTGACCAAGAACAAATTCTTTATCAGCGCCATTCATAATCGAACATGCTGCCGCCAACTTGATTGGAGATGAAGCGAAGTACCTCATTGATGATCCGCAGTGTTCAACCACCTCAGTCAATGCAACACCTAAACCGCTAGATGCAACGGTTCTCACTTGCTGTGGGCTAACGCGATTTGAGCCATAGGCAAAAGCTGTTCCAAGACGCAGTGGCTCTGCAACTCGCTTATTCCATCCAGTAACGTCAGCAATGGTTCTGTTAACGCCTTGGTCCACAGAATCAAAAGATGCAGGATCAAGACCAACTGTAACCAGCATACGAATGGTTACACCAGATCGAACACAAGCCATGAGCCTGTGGTGTGCATCACGCAAAACGCCATTGCTATCAAACGCTGCACCTTGGTGAGTCAACGTCCACTCGCCGCGCTGTTGGGCTACGGCCAGTACATCGACATGCCACTTACGAATGGCCCTATTGCCTACGCTTGTTTTTAGCATCTCTTGAGCAAGCTCAGGAGTGATAGACATCTCCGTAGTTTTTACAGTGTTACTTTTAAAGTCCATTTCTTTCTCTCATGTATTGTTGATACTGGTTACAGTGATCTGCAACCTGACAAAAATTGGCGCATCTAGTACGCTCTCCTTGTCTTACTTCTATGAAATATCCTTTGGTAAGGACTGCTTCGGCTTGTTCTTGCGTCTTGTGAACGCTCTTAGCTCTAACGCCACCTTCTTTCTTGACGGCGTATGAGGTCTCTTTTTCCCACATCTCTTCTGGCGTACAGGGTCTGAAGTTTCCTTCAGTCTCAGCCTCAAAGAAAGCATCTTCGTGTAGAGAAATACGTCCTTTGACATACGCTTCACGCTCTTCAAACGTCCAGAGTGGGATGTCAATAGTCACGATAGGTGACTTGGGATAGCCTTCTTTTTCTGAGTCCCGCCTAGCCCAGTCACGAATGATCGCAATGATCTGTATCTTCTTAACTGGCGTTTGTTTAACCAGTTCTACAAGGTAGGCATAGAGATTAAGCTGGTTGTGCCAGTCTTGCTTCTCGTTAAGTACAGACCAAACTCCAACGGTTTTGTAGTCGCTCAGGACTATCCCATCAGGGTGTACTTCTTGAAGGTCAATAGCGCCAGAGATATGCCAGCCATTGATCTTGGCGTGTATTCTTTCCTCGACGATATGGTTGTCGCCCTTACCGTGTTCTAGAAGATTGTGGATAGCTGTTCCGAAGATAGACCAGACCATATCTGAGGCATCTTCGGTAAGGCTATCCCAATGTAAACGTTTAAGCTGGACAATCCTTGGACTGTTGAGAAGCTCAGTCACCGAGAGTTGAGCGCCACCCTTTGTGTACTGTGGCCTAGCCAAAATATTTATTATGGTCTCTGGCAGAGAGTGAACATTAGTTAACTTCATACAATGTCCTCCACTCTTTGCTTTCTGGATTCACAAATACTATTTCGCCATCACGAATCCAAGCAACAGGCAGATCATCAATGACCATGATCTTCTCATTTGGGAAAAGCCATACGCCAACAGTAACGAACTGGGCTACGTCTGTCTCCTTCAGGACTAAAGGCAACATGTGGATATGCTCTCTCCGCTGCATAAAGTCATCCAGTTCGACGACACTCTCAAGATCAAACATCTCACACCATTTCTTCACGAAGTCTTCAGCATTCATCTCTATCCTTTGTGGTTGTTCCGGTGTCATTGTAGCAGGTACAATTAAACGTTTATGTCTTTTTTCTAAGGGTTTTCCCTATGTATGCCAATAGAGTGGATCGAAATCAACAGGAAATAGTAGACGCTCTGAGAGCAAGAGGAGCAAAGGTCTGGGTGATCAGCCAAGGAGGAGGGCTTCCGGACCTACTAGTTTCTTACAAAGGAAAAACCCTGTTACTTGAAGTCAAAGACGGAGAGAAGCCACCCAGCCAGAGAAAGCTCACCCCGGCGGAGCAGAAGTTCTTCAATGAGTGGACAGGTGGAACATTAAAAATTGTAAATAGCGCACAAGAAGCCCTAGACCTACTAGAATAGTGCTGTCTCCTGAAGTTGGTAAGTTGCAGGCTCCCTAAAAAGAGTCTGCTTTTTTTTGCCGCTACCACTCAAAGCGCGAGGAAACAAGGAAAAGAGCACAGTTCCTTTTCCCCTTGGCATAACTCTCATGGTGAAAAATCTCACAAAGAGAAGATAAGAGCAACACGCTCACAAGCCACGCCAGTGCTCAAGCAATCATACAGGGTGGTTAGATGCCCTAACCATAGGGGTTAACCGCCCTAACCATAGGGGTAGGTTCTAACCATAGGGGTTAGATTCATATTTTTCTGTATGAATTTAACCACATAGGTTAGACCGTATGATTTTTTGGTTAGGTCTATAAAGCAACTCTTTCTTTTTTTTTGGTTAGGTGTTATCATCTTTTCACTTAGGAGGGTAACCATGAGAGATGAGATGTCAAAGCCACCACGGGCAATCTATTCGTCAAAGACGACGACCCAGAACGTAGACGCAAACACTGGGGAGGTTCTTACAAGGACCGATACAGAGAAGGTGCTTACCAAGAAGGAGGGGACAGGTACGCTTACCTTCACCAAGATGTTCTACATGGACTTGTGTAAGTTGTATGGACTGAAGAAGTCAGCCATGATGCTGTTCATTGAACTTGGCAGCATGATTGATGACGACAAGAACAACATCATCATCACGCCATCAGAGCGAGAAAAGATTTCAAAGCGTACTGGTTTGAATACGCAAGTGATCTATAACGCAACAAGAGAGCTTGTGAGCAGCGGCCTTCTGGTGCGGATCATCAACAGCGTTTACATGATTGATCCCAGCATCTTCGCGGTAGGCTCAGACCCCAAGGTTATAGAGAACCGTAAAAAGTTCAACGAGCTACAGAAGATCAACATGCAAGTCCACTACACCAAGGACGGTAGAAAGATTGAAGTGTCTTTGGAATGAAAAATGAAACAAGAACAATGCACCTTTTTGCCGGACACGGCGGTGGACTCCTTGCCGACCTCATCCTTGGACACACGCCAATTGTCGCTGTTGAGTGGGATTCCTACGCCTGCCAAGTCCTCAGAGAACGAGCAGCAGACGGATGGTTCCCTGGCCTGCGAGTGTGGGAAGGGGACGTTCAACTGTTTGATCCATCCGAATACACCGGAAAAGTGGACTGCATTCATGCAGGATTCCCTTGCCAAGACATTAGCACTGCTGGAAAGCAGGCAGGTGTACATGAGGGAACCAGATCAGGTCTTTACCGAGAAGTCCTGCGGATCGCTGGCGTGGTACGACCAAAGCAGCTCTTCTTGGAAAACGTATCAGCAATCCTTAGTAACGGGCTGGGAACCGTACTCGGAGACTTGGCCTCGCTGGGGTATGACGCAAGGTGGCTCTGCATACGTGCATCCAATGTCGGAGCGCCGCATCACCGAGATAGATGGTTTTTACTTGCCAACGCCAACTTGCAACATGGTCAGTGGAGGAGCCAACCACAACAGCCCCAGCGTGATGGCGGGAAAACATGGGCTGAACATAGCGGGAGCAGTGGCAATGTGGCCGACACCCCGAGCCAACGCGGCAATGGCAGCCACGATAACGCCAGAGTCAGCATGGGACAGCAAAAGGTTCCCGAATCTGGAAACAATGGTTGGCCGACAAATGTGGCCGACACCGACAGCGCACAATGCAAAAGAGCAGAACTCGCCAAGCGAAGCGAACAGGAATACGCCAACACTAGCATCCCAAGTTGGTGGGAAGTTGAGTCCCTTGTGGATCGAGTGGCTGATGGGGTTTCCCATAGGGTTCACCGCCTCAAAGGATTGGGTAACGCCCAAGTCCCGATCCAAGCCGCAATAGCCTATCGGCTGCTTGCTGGCGCAAGCCCAGATTGATTAAACGTTTAATGCTATCAGGTACAAGATAAGGGTTTGTACCTACAAGAAAGTCTGCGAAAGCTGGTTACAGTAGAGGCTCACCAACCAAGGAACAACATGAACTTTATGAATCACATCAAGCGAATCATGCGCCGACTTACGCCACAGGAGATGGCTGCTGCTCAACTTGCAGACGAAGAGCTATATAGGCTGGAGGTACACACTGCGCTGGAAAACTCAACCCACGCACTTAATAATTGCAACGACCGGATCAAGCGCTTGCGTAAGTT
>TARA_R110000868_G_scaffold96620_4_pt1 | contig 17366 bp, 35 predicted proteins | sample TARA_R110000868 | Tara Oceans TARA_R110000868 (sample SAMEA4397489) | marine metagenome | biome: Polar Biome; feature: [SRF] surface water layer (ENVO:00010504); material: water (ENVO:00002006), including particulate matter (ENVO:01000060) such as... | depth 5 m | reverse complement strand
ACCACTATAATAACACATAACAAGTCTTTTGTCAATAGATTTATTGGAGTTAGTGAGGTAACGATCCCCAACACTATCTTAAATACTTTTCCTTACCATTGCAACTTTTTGATCTGTTGACCATTCACGAAGATACTCGTTATCTTTGTCGAACAAGGCAAGCATGTCTTCTCCATCCATCTCTACAGTATCAACGATATACTCACCCATATGCTCTTGAGAGAACTCTTCACATTCTTCCATAGTAACTGTATCGTTAGCCCACTCTATAGCATTAACTGGGTCGTTAGGATTAAGTTTCTGTAGATCATCACGGTGCATGACATAACGCATTCGATACGATGAAATAGCAGTAACAACGACATAATCTTTATTTCCCAGACTCATATAATCTTCAAGTTCAGTTCTCGCAGCGTAAGCAGCCTGCACAAGCGTATTATATGTGTCAAAGGCAAGAGAAAGATCTGTGTCATTCATACCATCAATGTCAATACGTTTATAAGCATCTTGATATGCCTTTATTGAATCGCCACGCTTCTTCTTTAGTTCTTGTAATTTACTCATAATATAATTCCTTACTGTTTGTCATCATCTTCGAATTCGCCCATTTCATCAGAGATTTCTTGAATCATGTCAAGGTCAATATCTAAATAGGAATTGCCGTCCTCTTCCTCTACCACTCCCACGAACAACTTTGTGAAATTGTGTAATGGATGGGGTAATCCACCTTCTCTGTATATCATACCCTTGAGCAGTTCAACTAAGAATGCGGTATCTCTCAAAAAGTCTGGACTATCTATATCAATACCATTCTCGCCCAAGTTATGAATCATATTCACGACAAGAGCTTCTACCAAGTTCTCGGTAAAAATCATATGTTCATGTGCAAGTCCACCAGTATTGTCAACTTTTACTTTACTGTCTATTGGAAACTGTAATACATTATCCTTCGCCATCGTGAGGCCCCTTAGCAATTAACCATAAATATGTTAGTGGTACTGATACCAAAAAGATTACAATCATTTCATAATCATTCATTTAACCCTTCATCACCCTCTTTAAATTTACCTGTCCATTCATAACCAAGGTCTGCATAGTACACACCCATAGTACGTTTTGGGGTTCCGTTTGAATCGTATGCCATGGCAATAGATGCATACTTAACCCTACTCTCTTGAAACTCTCCATACATACAATCCACATAGATACCATATTTCAAAAACCTTTGAAGGTTTCTAATGTATGCTTCATGGTTTGCAACCTTTCCTTCTGCACCCTTGATCTTATCTCTAAGACTGCGTTTAGCAGAAGACAATAAATTCTTCTGGGATTTAATCCAAATCTGAATATTCTTCATATTCAATGGGTCGTCTTCACCACGTTCAACAACACTTGGGTGAATACTTTTATACTGGGGTGGGTTTTCTAAAAGACGTTTCTCTCTCGCCTTTGCAAGACGTTCCCCTGCTGCCTGTTTCTGTTCGGCAGTCATTGGTTTCCTCTTCTTGCGAGGTTTAACTACATCCTTTTGCATTGTCTTCGGCTGGCGTGCCATAAATCACCTTATTAATAATCACGTTTTTCTTTAGTCTTTTCGATGTTTCGTTTAGACCTTCTCGTTGCTGCCTTCTTCGCTTCCCTACGTTTAGTTCCTTTGGATTCGAAGTAAGTCCTACTCCTGAGTTCATCGAAGAAGTTATCATTTTGCAATTTCTTCTTCATAATGCGTATTGCACCTTCGATGTTTCCATCACGAACTTCTACAGTCAAACCACCAGTGGGCGGTTTATTTTCTTTACTTTTGTTGTACTTATTAAATCTCATATATTCCTCAAAATTGGGGTGTATGACGGGCTTCGATCCCGCATCTGCAAGGTTCACAACCTTGGGCATTGCCTGTTATGCTACACACACCATAAAGTGGCACTCTTGGAATGAATCGAACATTCGCAACTCGGTTTCGTAGACCAAGTGCCAGCTCCACTGGCAAGAGTTTTAAATTGGTCGGAGTAGAAGGATTCGAACCTACGACCTCTGCGTCCCAAACGCAGCGCACTACCAAACTGTGCTATACTCCGTAATTGGCCTGCCCTGTAGGATTCGAACCTACGACCTACAGCTTAGAAGGCTGTTGTTCTATCCAACTGAACTAAGGGCAGATTTATCCTTTAACTTCTATCACAACCTCACCTGTTCCGAAAAGTTCATAACCTTTATCATCTGGTGCAACTGTAATTTTAACATTCGTTTCTAGTGCTTCGCACATTTCTTTAGCAGCAATCTCTGCTTCTTCTATTGTTTTGTACATAATATATTTAACTCTTTTTTCATTACATCATATAATACCATGTTTACTCTCATTTGTCAAGTGGTATTAGTTCTTTTTCCTTAGTTTCTTTGTTATATCTGAATTTAATATAGTTACCCTTCTCCAAAGTATCCAATGTAAACTCTACTGCATCTATCAATGATTCCTTCTTGCCGATGTGAACTCCGATGTAATACGATGCTGCAAGACAAGATGTACATAAAAGTGATAATTCAATTGGTGTCATAGTTACTACCTCTCTAAGATAACATAATTGCAAGACTATTTATCGAACACAGAAATGGGGTTTTCTCAACCACATTCAAACCATGACTGCCCACTGCCATCAATCTCCTTTTCGAAGTCAGCAATTATTTTGCGTTTCTCTGCAACCATTGCCTGCAATTGACTTATTGCATATCTTTGATCTTTAGGGGTTGGTGTTTTTAGAAAAGCACCTTGAACCTTATCCAAGATTTCCTCTAACATCTTTAAGTCATGTAGTTCATTTACCATTTTAATCAACCTCGTAAGTTACAATGTTTTTGATTTTGGAGACTAGCTCCTTGCCATACTGAGTAAACAGAATACCATGTTCCCAAACAAAGGATTCCACACACTGTCCACTGTAGAACTTCGTACCATCTACTAACCAGCGCAAAGCAGTCTCTTCATCACGAGCACCATTTGCAATGGTTTTGTCTATAATAGACTGAAAGGTAACAACACACTCTTGCTCATACTCAGCCTCTTGTTTCATATCCGCCTCAATAGTGGTACTATAACTTTCAATTTCGGCATCAAGTTGAGCGTTCGTCATCATCTTGAAGTTCATAGAACGAGCAAACGACTTTGAGTACGCCTCACCACACATGTCATATGCGGTTGCTTCCAACATACCACGTTGGTAAGACTTGAGTGTTGTCCACCCATTACTTTCAAAGAAAGCAGGGTCAGTTGGAATGAATCCAGCGGCACGACCTTCCTTGGCGTCAACCCACTCTTGGGTATCTGCATTGCGTTGAGTGATGTAATCAATAAGTTGCTGTTCCATAATATATACTCTCTTTGTTGGTTTCTTTATCTTATGTAACCATTATACATGTTTTAATAACAAAAGTCAAGTGATTTGTTAGAACACTTTGTTATATACATATAACTAACCTTCGTACCTGTCGTGAATAGGGATAGCACCGATAAACGCTTCTGGTTGTTCTAACATGTTACGTCCTGCTTCACCGAAGCGACTGTCTGAACTTGAGGCGTAGTTTCCACCAAACATATGTTGTCCCTTGAAGTTTTCTTCTGGAACAATCGACAGTACAGAACCGAATCCAAAATGACGAACTACCAATACCGCAGCAGGGTAATCATCAGAAGGATTGAATGGGCCTGACACATTTATCAAGCACAACCCTTTAATATCTGTAGAAGAAACTCCACCATTGGTACAGTCTATTCCATTTGAATCTCTGTAAACACTAACTAATAAACCCATAATATATTCTCCTAATTAATAAAGTTCAACGCCATATTTGTCAATAAGAATGGCAGCAACACGTTCACGATCTAACGAGTCTCCATCACCCCAAGTCCCTAACCCAGCACCTTCTTCGTGTATGCTGGTGTAGTAGTCAAAAATTGCAGACTGAATTTGGGTTTCAGTAGCAAACTCTGTTTTTGCATAAAGTCCATTTTCGCCATAATAACCTTTTAGATAATTCTTAAAATCGACTAGTTGTTTAACAATAATTTTATTCATAATTCTTTTCTCTTTCTTAATTCTATAACTAATTATACCATTGTTTTCATAACAAGTCAAGTGATTTGTTAGAACACTTTGTTATATACATATAACTAATACTTCTCAACATTCTGTGGAGCGTACAAACCAACCAATCCACGCACTTCATTATAAACACGAATCCGTTTGGCAGTGACTCCAACAACCTCACCCCAAGCCCAAACATCAGTACCAACACACTTCACTCCAACTCTCTCACCAACTTTGTAGTCGTTAGTTGTGGCGACATATTTGTGTTCTTTAGTAATCATATTTCTATCTCTTTCTTTATTCTATGTAACCATTATACCTTGTTATCACAACAAAGTCAAGTAATTTATAAAAAAAAGACAAAAAAAAGTCCTTGTAAAAACAAAGACTTAGAATTTATTTTAATTCTTTACAGACTTTTACAAACCTTCAAGTGTTAAAAATCCTGCATACGAGCGACAATTTGCTTGTTGCGATTTTCTCCACCGACTTAATCCTTCCAACAAAAATGCATCCATTATAAGTCTCCCCCTCTATACATTCTGCCACCTTTGGCAATGTTCTTAATATCACTACGACAAATACCAATGTCGCGTAATTCACGATCACTTAGATCAGACAATTGCTTAAATGCTTGACTATCCCAATTAGGATCAAATCGACTTTCTTCGATAAACCCTTTGAAACAGTTTGCAACTGTATTACAGAAGGAGCAGTAAAAACGTGTAAGTGTTTGCGTACTCATTTTGAATCCTCCATCATTAAATTCTTCGCTTCTGCATAGTAACCCATGCGTGTTAGTTCTGCGGCGGCCTTCGCCCTTCCACTAGATTCTGTTATTCCAATACAGAATGACATCATCTTTGAAAGTGTGCCCTTAACAAGTTTACAAACTGCACAACCATGTTCGTAAGTGTGGTTTAAAATTAAACCGAGTGACATTTTTTGATTCTCCTATTATTCAACATTAGTTCATAATACGCAACTACATCGTTATCATGTAGGTGCTGTACTTCATTAGAATATTCAGTTCTGATGAACCTTATAATATCCGTTTTTTTTGGTGTTGCCTTAAACAAATCCAATACATTCCAATAATTCATTCTTCTTTCTCTTAAACGATAAAAAGGGATGCATATCATCCCCTAATTAATTATAATGAGACACACACAGTCTCACGATGTCCTTATGATAGGTCATTTTTTGATTCTCCTTTGGGGGGTCTTCGCGTATATTTATACCAATACTACTAAAGTATTAACAAAAAAATATGTTATTTACACATACTTACTATTGCTTAGATGCATATTCCTCTCTCAGTATCTTGGAACTACCAACCCTGACATTGATGATACCATTATAGTATGTGTCACTAATGAGTACCTCTCTGTCGAACTGTTCCTTTGCTTCTAGATAACTGAGCATCCCTCTACTCTGACAATAATGTAGTATGACTCTGGTAAACTTATCCTCACCGAGCTCCTTCACATCAGCGTTCAAGTAATCAGAAGAACCCCAATAGGTTTTCCAATCACTTTCTTTTGTTGAACGCCTCTTGTTCTTCTTTCCTTTCAATGGGGGTTTCGTAACCTTAAAACGTGCTAGTTTTTTACCAACATACATCTTACCATTAGTAAGATTAGTTATTAGATATACGAACCCCTCACAGTCCTCTGGCAGTTCATTTACAGAGGAACCTTCAAACGTCCAGTTTACCATTTAATAATCTTCGTCTTCTGGTTCGTCAAACAATTCGTCTTGTTCTTCCTTGTTTAACTTCTCAGAACAAAAAGGGCAATAGGATATACCATAACTCCATTCGTCCATATTATGTGCTATGCGAAAAACTGCTTCGCAACTATCACATAGGATTTCTTTTCTACTCATGTATATTCCTGCCCCTTATTATCATTAAGCAGCGTAGACATCATCCCACTTACCAGTTAATCCAGCAACCTCGTATTCGGTTACTCTATTCTCAAAGAAGTTAGTATGGTCTGCGCCGTTAAGAACCCACTCCAACCAAGGTAGAGGATTCTCTTTTACTTTGTAGTTTCCTTTAAGTCCTAGTTGCAGAAGTCTTCGATCAGTAATGTATCTTACATACTGTTTAACTTCTTTCTCACCTAGGCCTTCAATGTCACCAAGTTTGTACGCTAAGTCAATGAACCTGTCTTCTAACTTGACAGCGTTCCTTGCCATCTCATATATATGTCCCTTAAATTCATCGTCTATGATACGAGGATGTTCTGCACAATATGCCTTGAATAACTTTGCATTACCTTCAACATGGATTGATTCATCACGAATACTCCACTCAACAACCTTACCCATACCTTTCATCTTGCCATAACGCTGAAAGTTCAACAACATCACGAATGATGCAAACAGTGCTACACCTTCATTCATTACAGACTTTGCAAGACACAGCCCAAGTCCACGAACTGTATTCGGGTCACTGTCCATCATAAATTCAATCTTGTCTGCCATCTCTGAGTATTCAAGGAAAGCATGATACTCTGCGTCTGACAATCCAAGTGTTTCATTCAGTAATGCATATGCACGTTGATGAATACCTTCCCTAGTTGCAAACGAACCAAGCATGTTTCTCACTTCGTTGTTCTTAAACTTAGGAATGAATTGGTCGTAATAATTCTGTCCCACTGCTACATCTGACTGTGTGAATAGTCTAAGGATGTTTGTGACGTATTCCTTCTCAACTGCGTTAATCTTACCCGACTTCCAATCAGCAACATCTTCAGACAAGTCAAGTTCATCTTCAACCCAATGAACCTTCTCATGTCTTGTTGTGATTTCAACTGCCCAAGGATAGTGGAATGGTTTGTAAGTTTCTGAGAACTCTAACAATCCACCACCTTTCTTCTTTACAAATGTATCTGCAATGGCAATAAACTGGTCATAAGTACCAATCAGTTTATCATCAATGAAGATTTGTGGTACTGAACGAGCGTTAGGTACACGTTGATAAAATGCAAGGCGTTCCTCTTCGTTGTCCATCTTAACTTCTGTATAATCATACCCATGTGAATCAAACCATTGCTTGGCCTTCTCACAGAATGGACAATGCGACTTACTGTAAATTTCTACTTTCATTTCTTTATCCTTTATTAATCAACCCTGACATGCAGGGCAATCGTCTTGTTCCATTGTTTGTGTTTCAAAATCCTTCAATGCATCACGAGCAACTTTCAATGATACATTTTCTGCTTTTTGTGAACTCTCCGTTCTTAGGTAGTACAGACCCTTAGTTCCTAACTTCCACGCAGCAAAGTGACTTCTATGTAGTTCTTTCTTATCTGCACCTGACGGGAAGAATAGGTTTAATGATTGTCCTTGACAAAGATACTCTTGTCTATCTGCGGCCTGTTCCACTAACACCATCTGATCAATCTCAATTGCTGTTTTGAAAACATCTTTAACCTTTTGTGATAAGAACTCAAGATGTTGGACTGAACCACCATGAGTAATAATATCTGACCAAACTTCATCCTTGTTTTTACCAACCCTTTTCAACTCTTGTTCTAAGTACTTGTTCTGCACCAAGTGTGAACCAGCCCGTGTACGATGCGTATATGCATTCGCTTTAGATGGTTCAATAGATGGAGAAGTACCTACAATGATACTAGAGTTTGCATTCGGAGCAATCGCTAGTAGATGTGCATTACGTCTACCTGTACCCCTCATATCTGGTGCCTCACCCTTTTCCGAGCCTATGCTTACTGTTTCCCTTACTGCTTCATTTTTGATGTGTCGAAACACCTCACGATTCAATTCTCGCGCTTCTAGAGAATCAAACGGAACTCTCTTCTGATGCAGGAGAGAATGCCAACCCATTGCACCTAGTCCAAGACTACGTTCTTGAGTTGCAGAATATCTTGCACGACTAATCTCATCACCAGCATTATCAATAAAGAATTGTAATACGTTGTCTAAGAATCGAATAAGGTCTGCAACAAGATTTGTATCTTTCCACTCATCCCACTTCTCTAAGTTAAGAGAAGATAGACAACACACAGCAGTCCTGTCTTCTGATGTGGGTAGATGGATTTCATTGCACAAGTTGGAACCATGAATCTTTAATCCCTTCGCCCTCATTGTGTGTGGTAATGCACGATTAGCCGTGTCGATAAAGTTTAGGTATGGTTCGCCTGTACGATAACGTACTTCTAAAATCTGTTGCCATAACGTCCTAGCAGGCATACTTTCACGAACAGTATCTTCATGTGGGTCTTTAAAGTCCCAAGTCTCATTACGTTCTACTGCTCGCATGAAATTATCAGTGATATTGATTGCATGGTGCAAATTTAAGTTCTTACGATTGACATCACCCGTAGGTACTCGCATGTTAAGGAACTCTATAAGGTCGGGGTGTGAGACATCCATATACGCTGCGTAGGAACCTTTACGGGTTCTACCCTGTCGATATGCAGTCATATCTGCGTCTACAGTATGTAAAAACGGCATAGGGCCGGGCGCTTTGTCAGAGATGGCACGAATGTCACTCCAATGTCCACCAACACCACCACCTTTAACTGACAACCATCGTAACTCAGCAGAGTGGTCGATTAGTCCTTCAAGTGAATCGGGTACATAAGTTAAGAAACATGAGATTGGTAACGCCTTTGCCTTCTGGCCTGGCATGGGTGCATTCGACAATACAGGAGATGCGAACATAAACCAACCTTTAGATACCGCATCATATATACGTTGTCCAAGTGCTAAGTCACCATCACAATATGCAACAGATGCTCGTGCATATGCCTCTTGGGGTGATGATTCTTTTTCGTTACAATAATAGTCTTTAAGAAGTTTGTATGCTTGTTCTGATAAATCCTTGTCTCTTGATCTGTTAATTCTGATACCGAGGTGGTCGAGACCATTGTCTACCTCAGTCTTTGGGAAGGGTAATATAACTTCTGCCAGACTTTTCATTTTATGTATTTCTCCATTTATCTAATTTGTGCGTTTCCATGAACTGAAAACAGTTTGTGCTTTTAACCCCTGATGGGAGTTACTATGTATAATACCTAAAATCTCACCTGACGTTTTGCCAGAGAGAATCATATCGTTTATGTCCTTTTCTTTTATCGCACTTGGCCACAAACAAACCTTATATCCTTCATCAATAAACTTTTCAATTTGTTTACAAATCTCAGGATTTCTAGGTTCATTATCTGGCACAAGTACTGCTTTATCTTTGAACTGAGGTACACGCAAGTCACTCTGTGCAACCGCAACAGAGTTTTCTAGGAACATAGAATCGAATGGCCCTTCAGTAACATAGATGGTACTGTTAGGGTCAACCTTGTTCATCCCAAAGATTTTGGGATATTCTGTATCCAGAATGATTGTAATGTACTTCTGCGCTTCGTCACCGAATGATCTACCTTGGAAGGCGAATATCTGTCCGTTCTCCTTACGAAATGGAATAATCATTCTAGGATGATCTCCGTCCAATGTAGGGAACTTATTCTGGACTTGTGTATTGACGAACTCATAAAACTTTGGACTGAAATATATATCATTCCAAGAATCTCTAGGCAGCGATCTTTCCTCCAAAAACACCAATGCAGGGTGATTATTTTTCAATTCTGCAAAAGTTTTTAAGTCGCCCAAACGAGATTTGAATTTGGGTGTTGTGAAATCGAATGTTGGTTTGGGTGTCTTGTATGCACCCTTGTATGGAGTACCACTGCTACCCTCTTTGTACCTTTCCATCACATACTCTTTGTATAGATTTGAATCTACATACTCAATGAGTTTTGCAACAGTTGTACCCATAGCACAGTTATGACATTTAAAGAACAAATCGTTCTTTGTTCTGTAAACAAAACCTCGCGCTTTGTTCTTCTTTTTACTGGAATCGCCACAATACGGACAAGAGAAGTTCCACAAGTGATCGTTCTTCTTGGAGAAGTTTCTGAGGCGTGAGCCGATAAGGGAGACATATTTGGTATCAATGTAATTCATAAGACTATGATACACTAAAGACACTGATATGTCAAGAGGTTTTACAACATGGCAGGAAGTATTTCTGTGAGTGCAAATCCAATGACAATAGAACCACCAATGAGAACATAGCGCCATTTCTCAAGCACTCCGACTCTGGTAGAAAGTTCATCACGCAACTGGATAAAGTAAGCATCTGCAACCTTATCGTGTTGGGCCATAGCATCCACTAAACGTCTTTCCATATCACTCATGTGTTGTTGGTTGTCTCTGGCATTGGTGGTGATGCGAGAATGCAACTCCTGTACTGTATGTTTGAAGTCGTTTTCCTGTTGTTCTAATTGGTCTTCCTGACGCATTAACTTTTCCTCATGGACTGCCATGATAGTGTGAAGGGACTGTGATACATCTGCAATCTTTTCTATTGCAGAATCCAACCTGAGATGGATTTGTTTCATCTCAGATACTTCTCTCTTCAGAAGTTCTACTTCCGTGTCTAAACTTTTAACTGTTGCCATTTTTAAGATTCTTTATTTGATCGTGCATTTCAGCCATTTTAACTTCCTGTCTCCAAAGGCGACTTTCCATATCATCTATCTTATTAGTGACATGTGGATACTTTTTTCTCCACGCATCTTCTGGTTGCTTTAACCAGTTCCAGTTGTATTTATCAACCAAGTAATCTACAAACTGGTCAAGTTTCCCGTAACACCAAATACCCATGTGGGTGTCCTTGAAGTATGCAAGGAAAGCTGCACCGAGTAATGCACCAATTATACTGGTATAAATCCATAGTGTGTTATCGAATAAATCCATTACGACACCTTCTTATCAGATTGCTTTAAGTTGTTAACGTAATTCTGCATACCATGATCTAGAACTCCATCAAGAGCATTGCTTCTCCAACCTCTCCACTTATCCTTAACCATCTGCCAAAATGTTAGAGTCCTTATGTTACCATAAAAATTGATGTATGTCAATAGGCCATGATGTTTATATCCCATTAACCATAGTGGAACTCTTGTTACAACATCATTGTTGTTTACGACTCTGTGATGGGGAGTTTGGATACCCTTCACGAAACTTCGTGTACCAACACGGGGAGAACCAAAGGTAGTCAATAGTTCTACTGTGTCTTCCTCTTCAAACCTTGAACATGCAATAGTTGCCATAGCAGCACCTAATGAATGTCCAGTGATGTAGAATTTCTTTCTAGAGTGTTTACTTCTATGTGCTACAAGTTGGTCATACAACTTTTCTAATTCACCAACAAATCCAGAATGGACTAATCCATGTGTCATGGAGAAACGGGGTATTGCATTCAAGTCTGCTAGAAGGTCAGATAGTTCATCTGGTTCAGTTCCTCTGAAACAAAGGATGTACTCATTCTTATTCCATACTGCATGACATTGTGCGCCATCTCTGCTGAAGTACTTGTGAGTGTACCCCATCTCTTTACATTTTACCTTAGCGTCTTTACCATCTAGGTAGGCATTAGCCGCCAGTTTCGACATTAGTTGTATCATCACTTTCTCCTGTAGTTGTTACTGCATCTTCATAATAAAGAATAATTTGTTTTTGTTGTAGAATATATCTTCTTAACTCAGCAATATTCATTGATAAGTTTTCATAATCCTTAACGGATATGGCAATGTATGAATCTGCTCCGTTCTTTGCTTCGAACTCTGCTTTAAATTCTTCTAAGTTCTTGTCTGGTGATACAACATAGATGATTACATCATTTAACTGAACTTGTTTAGGGTGTGCTACAATAGGAATCTGTCTCTCGACAATTTCCGTCTGTATTATAATTTTAGGTTCTGGGATTAGTGATGAACAGCTACTCAGCAGTACTGTTGCTGTCAGAACTAGTGATACCTTCAAGGTCATCCCATAGTTTGTCTGTCGCATTTTGCATCCTCTTTTCAATTAAGCCAGGCTTCTTATTTGCAAGATTTGTCAGATTATGTTTGTTAAGGGTTGATCTAAGTTCATCCCCATATCTCTCTGACGTTTGTAAGTCTTGGGCAAGTTGGTTCGTTAAATCGTTCAACCTTGCCGTGTCCTGTCCCATCTTTTTAATAGTCGCCTGATTTGTTTCATTAGCAACTTCTAGTTTTGCGTTGTTCTCACGCAAACTTGCAATTGTATTTTGGGTAGTGTCGTAATAGTACTTAGCACCATATACTGCACCACCCAATAAACCAACTACAATAAGAATTGCATATAGTTTAAACATTACTCAGCTTTCCATATTGACCATGCACCATATGCAATTGCAATACCAGCAGCAATCTTCGCAAGTGGGGCGACAAATAGAATCATTAGTCCGAGGGCAATACATACACCTCCGTCCCATGATGTTCTTTCTTTCAGTCGTTTATTTATCCAAGTTCTCATATTTTCTCCTTTGTTAAAAAGATAGTTTCGTATCTGGGGTTTTAAAGTCCTTCTTTCTCATTACAGTCTTTGCAATTAAGTCAAGTTCCTTACCATCCCATTTTAATACAAACGGCATATTAACATCCGTTTGCATATCATTTAAGACTGCCTCGGCATCTGGGCCAAGTTGTGCAATCTTTTTACCATGTGTCTTACGAGACTGTTTGAACATCCGAATAAGTTCTGCCACAGTAATCTGTTTCTTGTTTCTTTCATCATTCACTCTATCTAAGAAGTGTCTGGTAAATTCAATATCAATACCTACACTCTTATATAGTCTGTCTGCATACTTCTCAACGGCATCCAAATCCTGTTTGGTAATCTGTTGTTCAGATAACACACTGAATTGATTGAAACTTTTCATATTACTTTACCTTAGACATTGCGAAACTAGCAACCTTCATAAATTCAGCCTTACTTCCGTTTAGAAGTTTGGTTATTTTTTGTTGGTTAGATTTATTAACCGCATTAAAAACCTGTGTTACAGCAGATGCAGTATATAAGTCAACTTTCATAGAACCATCTTTAAACTTAATAGATTGATTCTGTTTGTTTTTTACAATGTTCTTTAAAACGTCCACGTTGTCTTCAACAAGAAGATATTCGTGTTCTCTATTGATTGTGTTTTCCTGTACCTTTGCGGCAAGTTTAGATTGTGCTCTCGCTTCTCTCTTCGCCTTCAGTTCAGACATACGACTATAGAACCCTCTTGCTTCTTTGGTTCTGGCATCATATGGTTTCTTTTCTTTCTTCTTTTTATCTTTCTGATAACGTACATCTGGTGGTAATGAAACTCCACCACTACTTGCATTGTTAGCTGGCATTTCTTCATTCTTGATGCCCAACTTCGGGTCATCATAAAACTTCTTCATTATTTTATTGAAGTCTTGTGACATTACAAATCTCCTATGTCTAATTCCTTTATATCCTCAGAAGATATAAAAATCTTCTGTTTTGTTTTATTGTGGATAACAGCAAATACATCTACGCCTAGGATAGTGTCGGCTGGTGGTGTATCCTCAAATACTTCAACTTCATCTCCTTCAAGAGCGTCAAAGTCTTCCTGTTCCTCATCTGTTATAATAACATCCTGTGTTAGTATATAAATTCCTTTTGACAATTTACCATTGTCTAGGGTAACTTCTTCTACAATAGTGTTATCAAGTTGAATATTATTTTCTTGCAAATACTTAATGAATTCCTTCTCAAATACTTGAGGGTCTTCAATGTGTTCTTTAAATGTATCTTTCAATAAAAATAGAGCTGCAGCATACGTTCCTACTCTGGATCGAAGGCCTGGCACTTTCTGAAATATTTTCTTGATGTTGAATACGAGTTTATGTAGTACAGTGTATGCACTCTGCTCGCTTGCTTTATAAAGTTTCTTGTCTGTCCTGTTACCCTTATCATCAATGATGCCCATCTTAAAGGCATCTGTTTTATCAAAAGGTTGCGTTAACAACTTGACAAAACGATAAGTGACAAACATGTCTATTGCTCTACCCATTATAGTTTCCTTAGAACTTCTTTGATGCGTTCATCCTCTTGGATGTCTGTGAGTTCTGTCTCTGTCAACATACCCAAAAACCCCATAAAGGTTTTCAGAGTTGTCCAATAGACAGGTTCTATCTTAAATATTAATAAGGTAGCACCAGCATCAGTACCGAATATATTGCTAATAACAATCATGTGATTCAGTATTAAGCGTTCCTTTAGTTCACCACCTTCGTGATACTTCCTAAACAAACGCTTTAGATACTTGAATCGCTTCATATCATCTTCGAATTCGGGTTCACCTTCACACTGTGGATTGTCATAATGCCGCATTGCGAACATTCTAACATTATCGTTAGTAATCTTTTCAAACATAATATGCTAAACCGAGTTAAACGATTTTGGTTTTCAAAAAATGTGTTCCATTTACTTCAACGTGTTCAATCTCTAAAGAAAGACCACCTTCAACTTTATGGGAAATACCATCATCATTGATGTCATCTCCATTTCCATCTTTACCGAATCGTCCGCCAAATTGTGTCAATGGCATTGATTGTTTGCCTCCCCCTTCGGACAGAGCGACCTCATCAAAAGTAAGTCCTAATTGATTAAGACGTTCTCTTACTAGGTTCAAAGCATGTTCTGGCATCAGATATTCCATCTGTCCCATTGCACCTAAGAACCCATTGATTCTCGCAACTGTTTCTGGGTTAGCAATATCATTAGTAGCATTGCCATCATCAAGATGAGCAGCGTACTGATTCCCTACTGGGTTTTCTGTTATGAATTTGCTAAAGTTTTTCATTTCAATTTTTTCCTTTTCGAAGTTGTTTCTACAACTGTCTCTTCATCAACTGATGAAGCATTAGGATTCACCGATAAAATTTCTTGGAGTGTTCCATTGGATTCGTTGTCAAGCATCTCATCCCATGTTACAACCTTCTTTTTTACTGGCATTCCATTTGCACCCATTCGTTCAGACATAATAGACTCCTTATGCTAATGTACAACCAATGTGCGACAGAACAACCCAATTACTGTTGGTGAATACCAAAGTAGCAGAGTCACCTACGTCATTGAAGGTAATTGTTGTGTATCCAGCAAGTGCAGCTGGAGTAACAACAGAATTTCCACCATCAGTAATCATAGTGATGATTTTAATTTGTCCATTAGTTCCGTTTGCCATTGCGCCTGCATGAGCACCAGCAGTACTGTTGATATGCGTGATTGACGATGCAACAGAAATCGCTTCTGTAGTTGTATCACATACATGAACTGTATCGTCCAATGCAATGAATGTTGGGATGTTATTGAAAAAGTTTGCAACTGTTAACTTTTTGTTTACTGGGTTGCCACTTGGGTCATCAATAACGTGTAGTAAATCTTCTGCGGCAAGGCCTGCACCAAGATCTGCTAGAGCAGTGATTTTCTTATCTGCCATTTTTATTCTCCTTTTTAATTGTTAAAACCCTCAACTCAATACCGCATTAACTGCGGCATTATCGTCTTGCGAGGGAATGCTACTGTCGGGACTCGACTCACTTAATAGGTTTAAGAAAACGTCACATTGTTGGATTGCACCATTTAAGGCATTACCCTGTGACGTTAACTGCGCCTTCATTCTTTCCAATTCATTAAGACGATCTTGAATCTTCTCAAGATCGCCTGTCAGAACTGATTTGTTACTCTCAATATCACTGACACTTAGTGCCCTTTCATTGTTTTTCATAATCACCTCTTAATAAGTTACATACTTATTTATACTACGCAGCAACCACTGTTCTAGTAATTTTTGCAACTCCAGTTGTTGCCAATGTTGCAGCAGAACCTACTAAGGTTGCAGTTGCTTGTTGAGCAAGTCCTGTACCAGCCAATAAGATGTCTGGAGCAGCTTCATAACCAACACCAGCTGCATTAACTGCAAGTGTCGCCACTGCGAGTGTTAAGTTAAATGTTGCACCCGAACCAGAACCAGCACTTACTGATTGTTGTGCGATTGCAGCAACACCACCTGCTATTGCAGAGTAGACGCCTGGCGCAGCAGCTTTAACTGTTACAGTGGTCACTGCACCACCAGTTACAGTGGCAATTGTTAGTACTGCGGCAGTACCCGTACCAAATCCACTTGCAATAGTAATTTCTTGTCCAGCAGAATATCCAGTACCACCAGCAACAACTTCAGCACTAAAGACTTTCGCAATTAGTGTGTTAACTGTACCAACAGTAGTGAATGGAACATTCGTATCTACTGAAGCAGTTGGGAAGGTTGTAGAACCAGCGGTTGCAGTTGCAACTGTGATTGAACCTAACTTGTCAACATTAGCAGCAGTAATAGTACCACTGTTTAATGCAAGTGATGCGGTAGATGGTGCGCCACCACCGATACTTAATATATCACCTGTAGAAACAGTCTGTGAAGCCTTAGTAAAGCGCAACTTGTTTGTTCCTGTACCACTTGCGTAGTCTAGTGTATAATCACCATCACCATCAGTAGATTGGTTGCCATTATCAACTACCAATCTTGGCGTACCAGCAACAACAACTTTCTCGTTGAATACTACATCCACTGAGATAGTTCTTGATCCATTGACATAAGACGCTGCTGTGAAAAGCACTTCTGTAATGTCTGCGGCATTTAATCTACCACTTAATCCACCAATAGCACAAATGACTTCTTCAAGTCCTTTACCATTTAATTGAGTCCAACCACCAGCGGTGGCATAGACATTTCTTTTTTGTACAGCAGTAAGCCATTTAGGTTTTGCTTCATCTGCATCTGTGATTCCCCATAGGGCCATAATCGTTCTCCTTGTTAAGATTTTACTCTTCTATTTATCTAAATCCAATTCTCTTCAATTGAGAAATGGTATTGTTGGGGGATGTATGATGAATCCCAATACCGCCAGCGTTCTCCCACTCCTTGATATTTTTGATATAATCATCAATCAATATGTTAGGTTTACCACCAGTTGTGGCATATCTTTCCTTATCTGCCCTCTTTACGAGATGCACTCTACCAGTAGGTTTGGCGTTCTTCGCTAACCACGCTTTCTTGCCTGGCCTACTGTTCCCATCATTACTAGAGTATGCAGATAAGATGTTTGATTTATACTTGTTAATAAACTTCCACATCTTTTCGCTGCCAGGCATCCAAGGCAAGGTATGCCAAAAATCTTTCATACCTCGTATGTCTTCCCAGCGCTGTTCTTTTTCAACTTTGTCAAATTGTTTACCAGTGAGTTTTTTATACCCACCGAGTAAATCAACAATAACCATATCCATGTCACAGTAAATGTCTGGCAACTCTTCTTCCGTAACTTGCGTGAGTTCCACAAGACTTTTCATGTTTAATCCTTTTCTTTAACCGAGACTTCAACC
>TARA_R110000868_G_scaffold195048_3_pt1 | contig 17376 bp, 16 predicted proteins | sample TARA_R110000868 | Tara Oceans TARA_R110000868 (sample SAMEA4397489) | marine metagenome | biome: Polar Biome; feature: [SRF] surface water layer (ENVO:00010504); material: water (ENVO:00002006), including particulate matter (ENVO:01000060) such as... | depth 5 m | reverse complement strand
AACACATAAATATGAAAAAACAATGACAATATTTTTGGTAAATCTACCTTCACCAGACCAAAAACCAATATATGACATGAGTCTATCTATCTTGATGGATTACTTTACTAAGCACAAGCTTAGCTTCTTTGTTTTAAATGAAAATAAATATGATGTACATCCTTCTTGGTTAAAATTAAAATGTTTTGATTATATAGAGGATGACTTTGTGCTATGCTGGGATATGGACTTATTACCCCGGAGGTTTAGTGACTCTATTGAAAAGTATTTAAATTATAATTTAATAAACCTAGTCGCAGATTCTGGGGCTCCTATTTCCAATTATCCTTATTTTAAATATAATTGTGGGTTGATGGGTATACCTAAAAAATACCGTTCCTTATTGGACAGAGTATTTTTACAGGCTAAAACCTCAACTGAACCGGCATACGAACAATTTCCTTTGAATAAGGAATTAAAAGAAAGAAATTTTTTAGATATCCATGAACTAAATCCTTCATGGAATTGTATTTTTTCTCTAAATGGCATTCAAAAGTGCTTTAATAATAGTACTAAGGCGATTCATTACACTGGTTGCAGTGATTTTGAAAGGCAAAAATATATTAAGACACACCACACAGCATATTTTGCGTTATTATCCCAAGCCATTAGTTCTTTTTGAATTAAGAAAATCAAATACAACCTTTTTAAGATTATTTTCTAATTCTGATATATCTAATTTTCTTTTTAAAAGATTTAAAGTCTTATTATTATTTATAATATTAATTTGTTCATCGATGGTCTTGTCTATTAATTGAGTGTATAGATTTTCATTTATTGGATGAAATGTAAAGTAATTTTGGGTTAATTGCAACTCATTAATTGTAGAAAATTCATTTGTTAAATTAATGTCACCTTTTATTATATCGGGAGATTCTAATAATTTACCAAATATAGAATCTTCATTAATTTCATTGACATCATGCGCCAGGTTTTGAATTATTGATTCTTTCGATAAGATGTGCTCAACTGCTTTTTTACTAATAAAATAACAATCTCCAGAAGCATATTGGTAATTCTGACATAATGCATCGGGAATAAGATTTATAACCTTATACAAATTACAAAAATCTATTTTTAATGTTATGGATGTCTCTGTGACGCCACTAAAAAATCTACCTATATAATCTTTATTCTCCAATAAATTAATGTCTAGATTCTGTAAATTTATTTTAGTATCATCATCAATTTTACAGATATAATCATAGGTATATTTTTTATTTATTATTTTATAAGCTTTAAATAATTTTAGATACAAATTAGTGTATTGTTCCTTAACGTCAACTACCAAGGTATCATAAGGTATATTACTTGTATCACCTCCCGCACCAAATAAAAATACAGGTTTAAATATCATATCTTCTTTTGAGTGTTGAGTTGATAAATTAAATAGTTGATTTATAATTCTTTTCTTATTCTGGTTGCAAACTGTAATTAATAGAATTATTGTTTTCATATATAATATATACAAATAAGGGGCAATATGTCAAAAAAATTAATATTTTTTGGAAATGGTAGCAATATCAAAGCCATATACAACATGGTATCTCAAGAGGGGATTGATGTTCATGGATTTTGTGTGGATGATGAGTACCACACATCATCCACGTTTTTGGATAAACCTATCTATAAATTTAGTGATTTTGTGAATAACTGCCCTCCAAATGATTATGAATTGTTTTCTCCCATGGGACCAAAACATAAATGTCAATCTCGCAAAAGGGTTTATGAACAATTTAAATCCCTTAAATATGACTTTCTGACCTTTATACATCGATCAGCGATATTATACACAGACCGCAAAAATATTGGAGAGAACGTGTTTATTGGAGCTCTTGCTGCTTGCCATCCAGATATTATCATCAGCGACAATTGTTATATTGGTGAAGGCGTTTTAATAGCTCATGATACCATCATTGGTAAGCATTCTTATATTGGTGCTGGATCTATTATAGGGGGTGGCTGCAATATTGGAGAAGAAGTATCTTTAGGATTAAGATCTACAATTAGAAGCCAAACATCTATAGCATCCAAAACATGTATAGGCATGGGTGTTTCTATTCACCGCAATATTGAAAAAGCTTCAACACACATCTTTTCACCATTAGAACAAAAATGGTTTTGTTAATAACCTAAATTAAAAGATTGTAGCATTAGTTATAGCTATATTGTCTAAAAATATAGAACATTGTGAACTACAGCCACCGTTACCACCTTCTCGTAAACAGACGATAAAGACGTGAACGGCTTGTTAACCTTATTCTTTGGCTTAACTGGTAGAAATCTTGAGCGGTGATTCATACACTATAATTAAATAGGTGCCGGTGTTAAGCCTAACTCAGCAATTAAGTCTTCACACTCCTGCTGACTATCAGATTGAAATACTGTGTAGGTATCACTTGTAGCAACAACCGTATTATTACGTACAATACTCATTTTACTATATTCAGTATAGTGATTCTCAGGAGTGTATACAAGTAACCACTGCTTTGTTAAAGGTGTAATCATATATGTTATTTACAAAAAAATTCACTATGCATTGTATGTTATCGTCCATGCATAGGCGGTTGCTAAATTATTTAACGTTGATATTGTCGTTGGGTTTGTAATCCGGCCATTTGTACCGGCCATTGATAATGTTTTGATACTAGTAAAAGGAGTAACACTATTTCTAGCATTAGCATTTTGGACTAAAATATCAAGTTGATCAGTGCCGCTATCATTACCACTTAATGCATTATCATATATCACTACTCTAAATTGAGAACCCATATAAGCGGATGCCATACTAAAACTTGTCAGACCACACCCATAAGCATTTACTACGTTAGGCTTTGCTTTGCCTAAATCTAAAGACGTTAGTGAAGTACAGCGATATGCATTTATGGATGCTATTACGTTAGCGGTACTAAAATCTACCGCCGTTAAACTTTTCAAGCCAAAAAAAGAAACCAAGCTCCCAACATAAGGGGCAATAAGTGTTACTAAATTAGTACAGTTATAGAAGTTAAAAGTAAGTAAAGAACCGCCAGTTTTTGGATAACCAGATAAATTTAGAAATTTGAGTTTAGACAGGTTCAAATTAGTATTAGCATTAGAGGCCATTGTCGAAGAGCAATTTGCTAGGTTAAGTGATACTAGGTTAGGAACAACGCTATTAGTAAAACCAGTCTGAGAATTAATAGTATAGTTACCTGACAAATTAAGAGTTTCAATAGTACTAGTCCACCCTGTATTTAGAGCATTATTGTTTAGTTGTGTGACAATACTACTCCAGTCTGTAGCACTTAGTCCACAATTTGAGTAATTAATCTCTGTTATATTTGGGAAAGGCGTTACGCCGTCATTTTGTAACCAGCCTGAAACAGCACCATAATTAGTATCTGCACCGTTCAACGTCTTTAAATTTGTATAAGAATTTAAATTAAATACGCTTGTAGTAATCTGGTTTGGTATATAAAAGGTGTCTACAATAGTCGGCATTATACCTGCAAGATTAGAATACTGTAAAGTACCAGTATCAGCATTAATTGTTCTAAAAGTAATATTAGCAGGTGCAGGGTTAATTATTAAACTAGGTCCGTATTTGTAATCATTTGTACCTGCACTTTGCGAATTATGACTTGCCGAATGCTCATGCAATGCCATCTCCTCTAGCATCACTCTCTTTTGATGAGGAAGCATCTTACCGAATAATGTCTGAGCCTCTGATACCTCTACCGGGGTATTCTTTACCGATTTTTCTTGCTGAGCTAACCTATTTAAATTAGATATATAGTCTGGGGCTATTTCTGTTGTTATGGTCTGCTGTTTGTTGCTGCTTGGGGGTATCGCTTCATAAATTGAAGTTAAAGACACATAAGGTTTGTTGACCTTATTCTTTGGCTTAACTGGTAGAAATCTTGAATTGCGATACATGTGTGATTACTTACTAGGCTTAGACGGTAAAGTTGGTTATATTTGCCTTTATATCAGCCTCTATAGGATTTTCTGAGGGTTCATTATATAGATTAGGCTTAAAGGACCGAATATGGGATTTGGTTGGTTTTGCAATTTGCAATCGATTCTGCAAAAAATAAAACATAAAATATACATCCACAGATTCATCGGAATCCTTTAGAAATAATTCAGATACTTTACCCAAGAGATCTTCTTTATACTTTTCAAATACTTTACAAGGATACACATATTCTTTTACATCATTAATTATTTTTTGTTTTTCATCTGTGGTATATCTTCTTACTCTATTATGATAGTCTATAACCTTCCGCAAATCATTAACCTGCATAGCAAACCCCCACATATGCATAAGGCTGTATGTTTTAAAATATGATTCGGTTAAAGATACTTGGCTGTATCCTACAAATATAGGGGTTTTATTTGATCGTATATTGGCAAAAAAATGTTCACATTGATTAAAAAACCCCACAGTAGCAAATAAATCATCTTCTATAACTACTAAATATTCCTTTTCAGTAATAGGCGCCATATCTAAATAATCCACTGTACCTATTACACCTCCATGTTTTTTTCTATTGATGAATTGTATATTTTGGCTAGATACTAATTCTTTATATTGATAAGCCTTTGTTACTTCACTTAATCCTTCTGATAAGGGTATTTTATCAGCACAGATAAAAATATTATTAAATACTAACCCAGCCTCTTTGATATAGCTTAATAATCCATATACTGTATCATATTCTTTATAAGCTAATATGGCTACTGAAAAATTAAACCTTTTCATGTGGTTTTATTTGAGTCCACGGTTCGGGCTGTTTATTAACCTTGCAGAATCGACATGTCGGGCAGGCTTGGTTTAGATATCGTGTAATATTTTCCGAAGATTCATCTATAGAAATAAAGTCATGTTCTATATTATGATTAAATTGCTTATTAACAAAGGGGACACTTTTTGCATAGGAACAGGTATAAAGACGATTGTTTTCAAAATAGGTATTGGAGCAATAAGCCTTACATACACGAAAAGATTCAGCACCATCTTGCTCACCTTTAGGGTCTATAAAATTATAAAATGTATTTGTAATTCGAATGATGTGTGCCAGCCCTCTTAATTCTATATTCTTTTCTATCTTTTTAAAATTCAGACCAATAGGATATTGCGTAAATTCAATTATTATATTCAAATGTTTAACAGCTATAAAAAAAGAATCCTTCATGCTGGGTAACTTTACCCCATTTGTTAATAAATGAATCCTTACCTTGTCACCTAATATTTCCCGAGCTGCTCTTAGCACGCCAATGATATTACTGTGTAATAGAGGTTCACCACCAAATATGTGAAACTCATCCATTATAATTCTATCATTAATTTGTGTTAGGTCGGTTTTAATGCGTTCTAAATCAACCTCTCGTTTAGCTCTAAAGGGACTAAAATGACTACAGTGCCTACAACTTAAATTGCAATGATCTATAATATCATATTTTATTCTATCAATGTATACTTTTTCTTGTGACATGGTAAGATATTGAAATTTTAATAATTCTATCTATATATAATTATGGATGCTATTATACATCAGACTTGGAAAAAAGCATCTGTTGACCACAACCAGCAATTAAAAATAGATAGTATTAAAAGGGTGTACCCTTCTTATACGTATATGTTCTGGACAGATGATGATAATGGTGCATTTTTAAAAGAACACTACCCTGAATTTTGTAAGTTTTATAACACCCTATCAAATATACAAAAGGTTGACTTTATTAGATATCTTTATATCTATCATTTTGGCGGCCTTTATTTGGATTTAGATGTCGAGTTATTCAGTCCTTTAATAATAAACAATGTGGATGTGGTTCTAACTGCTGGGGAGTGTTATGATGAAGAACCTATATTGGACCCCTTCTTTTTAGCAGGTACAAAAAAGTGTCTCTTTTTTTATAATATTTGTCAATCCATGAAGAATGGCTTTATATTCAATATCCTTTCTAATAAGTTTAAGGATAATGAACTAAACCCCACCTTTTACAAGACAGGCCCTTATATGTTAACCAAATATCACTTGCTTAATAAGGAAAAATACAGAATTCAAATTCTATCAAAAGCATTTAATTATAAAACATTACAATTTCCCCTTGCTCAAGGTATACATTATAATGAACAAACATGGGTAAAATAGGCGCCTGCTATAAGATCTTATAGCATAAATATTAAAAGATGAAGACATTTTTTGTAACATTAACCAGCGAAAGCCTAGGTCCTAGTTTACCTAGCGTAGTGGATCATTGGTTTTTTGTAACACCCGTGTCAGGTATATTATCACCCTATTTTGATTATGGTTCATACGTTGATGATGGTTCCTTTATTAGTTTAATTATAAATGGTGCCGGTACTAGCGATTCAAATGGTGTGTATTATTTTAGTGATAATCATCATTTTTATCAGGTAACTCCAAGCAATGGATATACCGTTAGTCTTTCTGGATCTAACTGGGCTATATTAGACCCTTATAATGTTGTCCAGTACACAACACCTTTTGTAGATTTTTATAGTTTAACCAACACTTGGGTTGTAAGCAGTGGTATAGCACCTTCTCCGACAGCAATTTTGTCATCAGCACCGGACACTTCGGTGGCCTATGTTTGTGGCGGTTATATATTTCCTTGGGGCTATCAGGTAATAGATCAAACCCAATTTATAAACATAAACAATGGTGATGGCCTAAAGGGGGATACTATGGTTATATTTTGCCCCTCGGCTATAAACATAACATACCATGATGTTTTAAAAATAATATACAACCCAGGCAATGGTGAAGATGTTATAACCATAAACCGGCCTATCCTAGCTCAAACCAATGATAATAGTTTTGATGGTGTTCTAATAGGTAATCAGTTTGGATCTCCAATTTACCAAAATGTATCATTCACATATAGAGCATCTTCTCAACCAATAACATATTATCCTTCAATTACAGGACTATATGGTGATATGACCCGCTTGTTTTATGATTTTGTTCTTACTATACACCCCAACTCTATCTATGATATTGATGGGGTCCACTTAGTAGGAATGAATCAAACACCCTCAATTAGTGGTGGAGTATTGTCAATATTAGCTGTAGAAAGTAGAGACTCAATAACGGGTAACATAACTATAGACTCTAAATAATTGTATAAAATGCAGCTTAACCCCTTCACAACAGACCAGAATATCAAAGTAGCTCCAGCTTATCCAATGGATACTGCAGCCACTTTACAGAATTGGGATTTTTATACAGATGAACAATTTAATTTAAATTTTTCAACCGCATTGTCTGGTATAATAGATGTAAAGACAAATAATTTTACACAGCTATTTCTATCTAAACGCAAAAAATTAAGTGATTTTTTTACTATAGACAGACTGCAACCAATACCAGAATCTTTTTCTACATTTTTTGGATTCAGATCAACAAATTCAACCAACAAAGATACTCTTTATTGGTCTGCTGATGATTCCGTTGGTTTAGAATCTGCTTCGGCTAATTTAACCATAGAACAAGTTACCGGGTCATTATCTAATCGCCATTTTTTTGATATTGTATTCCTTGATGAATTAACATGCAAAATAAGCCACGAACACAACAGCCTTGTTAGGTATCTTACAGTAGATTACTCATTTAATTTAATTTTATGTGTAGACCTCGGGTTATCATCTCAGGGTATTGACGATCCTCAAACCTTTTATTATTTTTATGATGATGCTAATGATCTATTAATTTTATATAAAAAGCTTTTAGATTTTCCATACTTTATTACATATACGACAGCAACATATAAATGTGCTTTGCGTCAACCACCCTTAGGCCCATATTTTCCTTTTAGTGGTAATGGCATAATGCGTATGCGTCCCCATACCTTACCTTCATCTTCTTATGCTTTACAAGAACATGAGGCTGTTTACACTAAAGATACTTTAAATAGCGATTTAAACACATCTGATGAATCGTCACGCACAGATATTCAAAATAACTATTTGTTGCATACAGAATTTTATAAAATTACTGGTTCTGAAATGCCAGTGAATATCTTAACATTAAAAAATGAATTAACACCTCAGAATAATAATGTTGATAAGGTGGATTACTTTGTTACCGATCAATTTGATTATAGACAATATAACAAAATATTCTCAGGCACTAACCAAACGCTAGGCAATGACACCATATCTTTAGGATATGATGGATATACCCATTTATTAAATTTAAAACCAGATAAGGTAACATACTTTCACGTTCCTTATAACCTATACCCCTATGTACAGTTAAACATAAATGATACATCTCTTACTCAAATTGGTGCTCTAGGTGCTGATCATCCAGTCAAAGCTGATAAAATATTTAAAAAGAGAGCCATTTACGGAAATTATACACCGTTTGGTAATGCTACGGATGAAGCTAATGGGACCTTTTTATGTGCTTGGTTATCTGCTTCTTTAGACCCCACTACAAAACCAGTGTGGATGGATCGATATTATAATCCCAGTATTTTATCTTTCTCTGGAGCCCTGACAGCAACTAATAATACTAGCTATATTTCTAATTTTGATAATCTAGAATTGCAAGCTCCTCTAGCAGCAGTTTTTGATAAACCTAGTGATTTATATTTAGAACCTGGTGTATATTATGCATATCATCATTTAGGTTCTACAGATATAGAAAATTATCTCAAAACATTAATACCGAACACAATACAAAGTGGTTTAACCAATTATTATATTAATAATACTACCACTTCAGAAATTCTTACAGAAATAAATGAATTCGCATTTGATGGTCAACAATATTCGGTTTGCGATAATTTAAATGCGGTAAAGAATACAAATCAATTTACTATTTCTTTTGATTTAAATGCCAATTCATGGTCTTCACATTTTGCAAATCAAATTGTAGGTAATTATCTTACTGACGGATTTGGTATTTTTGTGGATAGATATATTACACCCTTTATATATTATTTTGCTGGGTATAATCTATACATATATAATTCTACTGGTAGACTCTTGCATACTATAGCATTTCAAGAAGAAATTAATGCTATATGGCGGTTAGATAATTTAAATGATTATTACGTATTATTTAAAAATGGAGATATTATAAGAAATAATATAGATAATACAACGATTGATGCAGCTACATCTGGATTGTCCTTTGATTCCATAATCACTAGCTTTTATGATTTGAGTGGTGCTACATTTGTAGGTGCTAAAGCACTACAGCGCCAAGTTATATATTATAATTTTAGTGATAGTTCATTTACTGATGTTTCAAATAGCACCCAATTAAATACACTTAATAATATAGATGTAAATTCTATTAATTCAATTGTCCATGTTAATAATAATTTCTACGGACTCAGTAGTTTTGATGCTATTTTGAGTGATAATTATATTTACTATTTGAGTAACAGCTATGAAATACGCAAATGGAATTTAACAGACCTGGTAGACTATCCATTCTTTACAGCCACCATTCCTATTAAGTCCTTCAATATAGACAAAAATAACAATTTCTGGATATTGCAGGATACAAAGGTATATGTATATACATCTGATCGTCAACCGATAAACAACTTTAATATAGATAATGCAACGAAAGACTCCTACTATATAAATTTCGGTAATGAATTTATACCTACTGGCGAATTATATTATGCAGCAATAACAACACATCGATATGATCCATTATCTGATAAAAAAATAACTACACTTCGCTATACAACTGCGGGTGAGTTTTTGAATAAATTTGACACACAAGCAGTATTTGGTGATCCTCTTATGAACCAGAATGTTACTGGAGATGATTTTGTAAGAAGAGAGGCTCTTTCTACTTATTACCCCAATACCATAAATGTAAAGGCATCCCTGACTAATGTAATTAATTCAACAAATACAGATTTTAATTTATCTTATGGATTAGATTTATTAGGACCGGGGTATCATAATATAACTGCAAGGATAGATGGCGCCAAAGGTTCTATATCTTTATTTATAGATGGGTTAAAAAAGGATGAAGTCTTGATGAATCCGGGTGAGTATATATTGAGCAACACCTTTCAGCGGCCTTTAATTTTAGGAGCTACATCATTTTTTAATAGTTCAACACTGCCTCAGTATTTAAAGACGCCTCAATTCTATGCGGTAGGATGCAAGATTAAAAACTTTAGTATTTATCAAATTGCTTTGAATGACTTTGATATTAGATTACTCTCAACACGCAATACTACAATACCAGAAATAAATTATAATATTCCAGGTGGTAAAAGAGGGTACGTAGAAGAAATAGAGCGGGTTTTCAAACAAGATGTTCCCATTAAAAAATCTTCAGCTTTTAATATGAAGTTAATAAATTTAGGCAATATATCAAATGATTTAAAGGCAGCACTAGAAGCTACAATAAAACAGCAAATACAATCTAAATTACCTTATAATGCGGAGCTTAAAGATATAAAGTGGATCAATTAATATGCAAAAAATAGAAACAATATTTAAAGATGCTAATTTATTGCATGATCGATTTTTTAATGAATCGTTTCAGCTGCCTTATGCCTTTGAGAGTATAAAAATAGAAGGGAATGATCTCAGCACATATCGTATTATAAATGATTCTTTAAGTAAATTATATGATAATTTTCTATATTTATATGGTTTAACTAAAATGACATCTAATGCAGTGCCAGCTGCCTTAAGTGGTATATATGCCGTGTCAGGAACCAATACAGCAGCTTCTTGGTATGATTCTGCATTATTAAATTTAAACAATACGAGTCCGTTTTACCAAGCTGGTCTACCAGATTTGGATAATGTAAAATCCTTCAGTATAACATACAGTGAATTATATAATGGGTTTTTAATGGCAGCTATTACAGATACATCTTTAGTCATAGCTTCTATGGCAGAAGATGATTCTAGCTTTAGTGTGATATTGAGCTCCAGTGTAGCTGATAGTTATCTCACATTGCCTTTTCAAGATTTAAAAAATGCTAAATTTATTGGAGATTATTTGTATGTTCTGGATAGATATTACAATAATCTTTACAGATATGATCTAAAGGGTTTACTATCAGACGACATCTTTCCTAAAATACTTAAAATAGATAATACCATTGGTGGCTTTGGTATCTTTCAAGACAAATACAAATTTAATAGTCCTTCTTCTTTTTGTGTTTTAAAGGAAAATTTATATGTATTAGATGCTGGGAATTACAGCATTAAAGAATATGATAAAAATTTTATTAATCTTAATGTCTATCAATACAGGGGTATTTTTGGAGCCGACGCACCAGTATATATAGACTCGGATGAATATACTGGTAAGGTATTTGTGGTTACAACTAACAAATTATTATATATTTTTGAGCCAGGGTTTACCAGTTATACCTATGTAGATGTTAGCAATATAATAACCTCCAGTGTAACATTTAAAAATATTTTTGCTTCTAAATCATTTAAAAATTGCCTGTATATTGTCACTAGTCAGGACATATATAAAATCTATATATCTAAACCCAAAAATATAGTAGGAAAATATTCTTTGTATCGCTTTGGGGTTAGTGTTGATGATATAGTGTGTGCTGAAAGTGCTCCGAGTGTTTTATCGCCGGGCTCCGATGCCATTTATCTTTTTACTAATGTAGGAGCTGCAACAAATATTATACAAACATCTGATTCAGAAAATTTTATAAGCGTATTATCTCTGTCTGATTTTGAAGTGTATACTAAAGATGAAATCTTAGTCAACAAAGAAGAGTATACTCAAACATGGGTAATAAACAAGGCTATAGTTAAGATGCTTCTTAACCATTTAAGATTAAAGGATAAGATAAAGGGGCGATTTACAGGAAAGTATGATGAGAACGGCAATCCATTGCTAGTAGGAACGTTATATTTCTTATTGGATGATTTAGATTTGACTGCTTATACTATAACTTTAGATCATTTTGCTGGTAATAATGAGGTCCTATCCTCAGCTGTAGTAAATAGAGGATTGCAAAAAATATATGATTTGCAATTAACTATGATTAATAAAAGCAATACAATTATCCAATCATCTAGCTTTTTCGAAAATCAATCTGTAAGTATAGGATAAGGCTATAAATATTTAAAATGTCACAGAATATTGTTAAATTTTTGGTGCGTAAGGGGTCAGATGCAGACCGTAAATTGACTTTTTTAGCAGAAGGTGAACTAGGGTACACAACAGATATTGGATTTACACGCTTGTTTGTTGGAGACGGTGCCAGTGCAGGTGGTTGGCCTGTAGCGTCTAAATTCTTTACAGTGGCGAATTGGACCTCTGATACCACTACCTTAGGTTATATTCAGCTCAGTGATCTTTTGTTTGTGCGCAGTACTGGTTGTTTATATGCTTTAACCGGAACTAACCCAACTTTGTCCGCCAACTATTTACAAATAAGTCAATCATAATATGGCTATAGAAATCAATAACAATACAATATTGCGGCTAATTGTTCGTCGTGGCTCAGAAGATGACCGCAGACTAGCCACCCTAGCTATAGGAGAATTAGCATACACCATTGACACACAACGACTATATATTGGCGTAGATAGCCAAGTAGGCACTGGTGTTGTAGCAGGTAATAAGTTTTTGGGTGTTTTAGGTAATAGGAATTATGCTAATGATATAGCTCAGGTTGGTGATATGGTATTTGATAGCAATACTAATTGTTTATTTGCCCTGTCCGCAGATGGAGCCTGGGCTAATATTTCACCGTCCTTATATAATCTGCAATATACTGCTAATGGAACCCGCGTATCTAATAGCCTAGCTGGTTATGGGTTAAATTTAGCTTATACAGATAGTGGCACTCTTCGTAATTTGCAAAATGCTTATGGGTCAATACAATTTGACTCTAATTACCTATCTATAGATCAAGCCAATAATGATAGACTTTTCATTGGTAATGTTACGACGGATCCATGGTCTAGTTCTTATGGATCTAATGCTAAATTAATTACCAACGGCTCGGCATATATAAATGGAACTAATAATCAAATTGTTTTATCTGCTAACAGTACTGGCACTAGTATAAATTTCAATAACTCTGCTGGTAATTATGGTTATACATATTTTAACATAGCCTCTTCTTTAAAATTAATAGCTCATTCTCCAACCGCTGCCGGTTCTGCAGCTATTATAAGTGTTAGTGGTTATCCAGGTTTTGATTTTTCAGGTGGATGTGGTATATTCCGTAATGGTCTAGTGGTACAAGGTGGTGCAGTTATTGATAATCTCATTTATAATTCAGCAATGACATTATCCGTCACATCTATACATATAGATACTTCTACCCAACCCGCTCTCACAGCTTTAGTTATTACATATACTGGTGCGCCGGTAGCTGTGCAAGTAGACGTTAACAGTAATGGGCATGATAGCCTGTATATTGATACCAGGCCTTTTGTAGGTATTCACACAAAATCCGCAGCATCCTATTACCCAACATATTCAACTGCTATAAGCGGATCTACACTTCAATTAGGTAACTTAACCGTAAGTGGTGGCAATGTAACAGTATATGGAGACATAAGTGCTACTGGTGATATTATCGGATTCTTTTCTTCAGATATGGCCTTGAAGCAAAACATTAATCCCATTACTAATGCTTTGGATAAGTTAATGTCCCTCAAGGGTGTTGAATTTGATTGGAATAGCAAAAGTATTTATAGTGGACACGATGTGGGTGTATTGGCTCAAGATGTAGAAGAGGTTCTACCTTCTGCAGTTGGACGTCGTCATGATGGTTATAAAGGCGTTCAGTATGATAAGATTATCCCGCTTATCATAGAAGCCATAAGAGAATTAAAATCTTCTAAATAAAATGGCCGATGTATTATCAGTATCTACAGTACAGATGTCTAAGATAGCAACGCTATCTGGATACCATACATCTTCTATACCCGTAACATCTGTCTCGATTCCTTATTTAAGTTACACCAATGCTGGAAATACTCATTCTATAGTATTTCAAACAGTTAAAAATGTAAACAATGTTGTAGACAACAAAGGAAACTCCACCCCAATTAGTAATACATATAAGCCAGGAAAGGATTATAGTAATGCCTATCCAGTAACACCATTATCTTCTTACTCAGGATGGAAATGGACGGTTGGCCAGACTGTAGATGTTAACTCAGATATAACAGTACGTATTGGTGGTTATCTAGACCATATGGTTTCTTTGTGGATGCGCATTAATGGTGATAGCAATTCCGCTGGGATTCCTCGTTGTTATCCAGTAGCCAATGTATATGAACCTGCTGGCGGCAAGCATACCCGCAGACAGACCAGCACATTTAACTTACAATATTTTTCTTTAACCGGTGGAGAAGTACTGGATTTCTTTATTGGCGCTGGTCCCTATACAGCTGGTACTGGATATTATTGGGCTGATTTTACTTGTACAGCATATACAACACAGGTTTCATCATTATCTGTTAGCCCCAACCCCGTTAGGATTTCTGAATATCGCCACCAAGACTTTGATATACCATCTGCTGGATCTCCAATAAGATTTTCTGATTTTAAAGGAGCGGTTAATTATCTCCCTAACACATTATTATCCTTTTACAATGTTTCCTCGAATTACAAAACTCCTTTATGTTATACAAGTAAAGGGCGACTAATTCTTTACACTTCTAATACGATTTATCTCGGAGATTTAAATGCTAATTCTATCATACGCACTAAGGGGGCTCCTGTTGCTGCAGCTACAAACTCTAAAGGGTTAAGTAGCAGTACATATGCTATGCTGGATGCTGATATAGATGTTTTAATATCCTGTACAGATCGAGAAGATGATGGTGATGCAGATGATGAATTTGGTTTATTTTTTCAAAAAAATACTCTTGGCACAGATGCAACCAAGTCAAACATATATAGTGTATATACAGATGTTACATTGACCTTAGATCATACAACGGTGAAAGATTTCTTGCAATTTTTAAATCTAGATGCAACTGCACCGCAGGTTTTAGATACCATAGGTACAACCACGCTTGATGGATTTATTTTTACCTCTGGTAATGCTAATGATAAAAAAACATCATATGTTTTCAAGAAAAATACAATAAGCATTTTACAGAGATTGATACAGATAAGCAATCAAACCAATCCACAGATTCAATATACCATAGACGATACAGATCATGATTGGCAATCAGATGTGCTTTATAAGGACATAGGGAAGATATTTGTCACACAGCGAACCTATGCAAACGCAGACGTTCCACTTTGTCATAAATATACTATATCCGGTAAGTCTCATACTATTACTCCATCGTTTTCAGATCTAGATACAAATTTCGGAGATACCTATAAATTGTATGTTGGATCTGTTAAAGAAACTAATATACACTTAAATTTAAAAAACACCTTGCTTTTAAAAATACCATAAGGTATAATTGGATTGGATGATTATATTCGATTCAACAAAACACGCCTATACTAATTCTTATACTGGAGACGCCTATACTAGCGTTACCACAATCCTGGGAAGGTTTAAACCAGAATTTGATGCTGATAAATTTTCTCGTATTGTTGCAGACCGCAAAGGGGTTTCGCAACAAACCATTTTAGATGAATGGAAAGCCAACAATAAACAATCTCAGGTATACGGCACCAACATTCATCATGTTATTGAAGAATATGCAAAGACGGGATTTTATGAAGATGAAAATAAAGATGTTATAACAGCTTACCAAGAAATTGGAGATTACTCCACAAAGTCTGGTGCTTTATTTGAGCATTGTGTTTATAACCACGAATACAAGATAGCCGGAACCGCCGATATTATCTATCCTCAAGGTTCCTATTTTGATGTATATGATTTCAAAACTAATAAGAAGTTTAACTTCTTTTCCAAATATGAAAAATTTCTATTAGGTCCTGTTTCTCATTTACCAGATTGTGAATACAGTAATTATTGTTTACAATTGTCTCTCTATGCTTATAACTATCATATCATGACAGGTCGTAAAGTCAGAAGTTTAAAGATTTTTTATTGGGATCGAGACGCTAAAACATTTACCGCTTATCCAGTGCCTTATTTGTTGAGCGACATTAAAAATATTTTAAAATCACTATGAATGGAAGACACCGTTTAAATTGGCCGGAAACTGCTATTAAACTAGCCTATCACATTGCTGAATATCGAAGCGAAGATCCTTGGGTGCAAGTAGGAGCTGTGGGTATCAAATATGATAAGAGTTTAATTTTGGGTTATAATGGCGCTCCTTCCGGGGCTAATATCAATTGGTCAGATCGAGATGAACGCCGCCCTTATGTTTTGCATGCTGAAGAGAATGTTCTAAACTTTGCCAAACCAGGTGAAATTGAAATCTTAGCTGTAACCCATTTACCTTGTGAGCATTGTATAAAATTAATTGCTCAAAAGAAAATAAAACGGGTTTACTATAGTGAAATTTTACCTAATTACAATAAAGAGTTAACTATTTCAATAGCCGAAAAATTCCATATCAATCTTATACAACTATGTCTACCCTCGAAGAAGTCATCATTGAAAACGGCACTATCAAAGAAGCCAAGCTTTATGGTCCTAGTAAAAAAGCTATGGAAAATCCTAGTAATGGCGTTACAATCATTTTGCCAGCTGCTGCCGCGGTAATTAAAGATTGTGCCACCATAGCCAATAGCTATATCCCCCATTTGGTTTTTGGCTCCTATGGAGACCCCTTTTCAATTTTAGCAAAAAAGGTATCTTTAGAACAAATTCAGGATTTTGTTAATAGATCTAAAGATAGTTATATTACCAATCAACTACTAAGGCTTATTCTAGACAAAGGTCGCAATATAGCCATATTACCAGAGGATACCCACTCAGAGAGTGATCCTTATGGGGATTATGGAACAGATGCCCCTGCAATAGCTCAATCCCATGATAACATTTACATTTTAAGTAAGCTGTTTAAGGTTATTTGAGGGTCAAGAGATATTTAAGTTTATTCAATACACCCAACATATCATCTCGTATATTCAGTAGGTCTGTATCAGCTTCTGGATTTAATTCAGCCACAAAATCAGAACTAAGGAATTTAATATAGTCATCTATTATTGCCGTAATATCTACGTCTGCAATATTATCTAAATCTACACTAAAATTTATGTGAGCTATGGGTCTACCATATTTTCCCATGAAGACTTCTACAAAATCATCAATATGATCATCTAAACTTTCATAGGCTTTGCCGAATGCTTTATGTTGAGCATAACTTCTAGTTTGCCAATGAAATATACGCAGTTGTTGTTGCATGCGTATTAATGGAGAAATGATAGTCATATATTTATTTCTGGG
>TARA_R110000868_G_scaffold259361_15_pt1 | contig 17377 bp, 12 predicted proteins | sample TARA_R110000868 | Tara Oceans TARA_R110000868 (sample SAMEA4397489) | marine metagenome | biome: Polar Biome; feature: [SRF] surface water layer (ENVO:00010504); material: water (ENVO:00002006), including particulate matter (ENVO:01000060) such as... | depth 5 m | reverse complement strand
GGATCAGAAAACCAACGTAACCAGCCATAACCAACCTCAACCATATCGAAGGCGTGCTCGTTAAAGTTTTTCACATCGTAGTATTTCATTGGTCCGAGATAAAGTCTATATGAAATAACTCCATCACTAGGAATATCTGATGTTACTGATGCAGAGTAATCATGATCTGTTAATGGATCATCAACTTTACCATTAACTTGACCTTTTAGATAAGCACCATCAGTTTCAGTAGTAGGTTGAATAATTTGGGTAAAGAACTTAGTCTTTGTTGCTACCCAATCAATATTTCCATTAACACTTTGCTCTTTAAGGCCATCATTTTCTTCAAAGTCATCTGCTTTGAGTTGTTCAAGTTCTCCACCTGCATAAAAGTAAGCGGAGGTTGCTAACGCTTCCTGCACTCGATCTTTCTCAGTAAAGCGTAATGAAGTATTCCAACCAAAGTCTACAGCATGACCAATTACATATTCTCGAAGTCCTACAAATCGTATATCTAAGTCTACCTCATAATTATCTCCGTAAAAAGTATAGGAGTATTGAAGTTGTCGACCATTTTCAAGCTCCAATACATAAGTAAGTTCTTTGCTATCACCTTCATTTATTGTGAATGAGCGACCTGCATTTACTTGTCGAAAAAGAACATTCTGTGTTTCTACATTGTAGTTTTCTGTTGTTAAAAACCCAGCGTTATATGCAGAACGTGTAGTATCAGAAATTAATTGAATAGGAGTACCCGCCCAAGTTTTATGCGTTTTTAAAGTAAACTCCGCAGGTCCGGCGCCCTTATTAGTAAAAACTGCGGTATAAAGGTCAGTTTCAATAGTAAACTCCGTTTGTTCTGCCTCTTGATTTACGGAAAACATTCCTGATTGAGCAGCTGAATTTTTATCAGAAGAGTTGTTTTCTGTAAGCGAAGTTTGGATTTCGGGAGCTGGTGCTTCTTCGAAAGCATCCCGGTCTAGTTCTTGTTGAACAAAGGCAAGACTATCTTGAATAGCTTGTTGTTTTCTTTGTTCTGCAAGTTGTTCTTCGCTAGGCATTGTAAAATAAAACCAGCCAAGCATGAGTAGAAAAATAAGTGAAAATCCGACTACGGTATTTTTATCCAAGGGTCAACGTTTTTAAAGTTCTTCTGAATTTATAGAAAGGATTTGGCTACGCAAATCATTTAAGAGAGTTACCATATCGTTTTCAACAGTATGATAATCTAGGTCAGAATGCCGAGCTATAAACACAGCATGTATTTTACTATCAAAATCTGAAAGATATTCAAATAGTAGATGTTTATGTAAACGGTACGCTTCGCGCATGAGTCGTTTTGAACGATTACGTTGCACTGCGTTACCTATTTTTTTAGGGGAGATGAAGCCTATTTGAAAGCCTTCATCTGAAGAGGTATTTGGGGCAAAACGAAGAGTTATCGTTGGCGTATTAATGAATCTCGAGCTTGAAAAAAGCTGTTGGAAATTCCGCCTACCCCGTAATATTTGAGATTTAGGTAGAGTAAATCTACGAGGAGAGGGAGCAGTTAAATTACTTTGCTCCTTTTTTCTCATCACTTACAGTAAGCTTATGGCGACCTTTTGCACGGCGGCCAGCTATTACTCTTTGTCCATTTGCCGTGGACATGCGCTTACGGAATCCGTGTTTGTTCTTGCGCTTACGGTTACTAGGTTGAAATGTACGTTTCATGAATCAGGATAGTTTTCAGTTCGATTTCGTAATCCAAAAAGGTCACAAATATAAGTAGAAATTAGTACAAATAGAACCCTAAAGAATATTATTTATTTCAATCAAACTTTTCAGCGAAATCTTATTGCCGATCGTAGCTATTAATCACATTCTGTCATGAAAATTCTTTTGGCGTAATATTTGATTAAAGGTTGGTGGCGCTGTTGAACCAACCTATATATAAGGTTACCTTTAGCGCAGAAAAAATAACCCGACTCCATAAGAAATTATGATTGATAAAGTAGGAAAGCTCATAACCAAAATATTTGGCTCTAAGAGCGAGAAAGACATTAAAAGTATCCAACCCATTGTAGATAGTATTAAGGCTTTTGGCCCAGAGATAGAAAAACTGAGCGATTCGGAGCTGAAAGGAAAAACGGAAGGCTTCAAAAAAAGTATTCAAGATGCTACCGAAGAAACAAGAGAGAGAATCGCTGAAATAAAGAAACAGCTCGACAATATCGATGACTTGTCGCCAGCGGAGCACCGTGATTTAGCCGATGAATTAGATAAGCTGGAGAAACAAGAGCTTGAAATTATTGAAAACGTATTAAATGACATTCTGCCCGAAGCCTATGCGGTACTAAAAGATACCTGCCGTCGATTTGTCGGTAAAAGTTGGAAGGTAGCTGGCGATGAAGTGGAATGGAATATGATTCCATATGATGTACAATTGGTTGGGGCAATAACACTTCATCAAGGTAAAATCGCTGAGATGAAAACAGGTGAGGGTAAAACACTCGTTGCAATTTTCCCCGCATATTTAAATGCATTAGCTGGCAAAGGAGTACATGTAATTACTGTAAATAATTATTTGGCGAAACGTGACGCAGAATGGAATGAGCCGATTTTCAACTTCCATGATATTTATGTGGACTGCGTTGATCGATATGAGCCGAATACTGAACAGCGCCGGAAAGCATACCGAGCAGATATTACGTATGGAACAAATAACGAATTTGGTTTCGATTATCTGCGCGATAATATGGTGATTGGGAAAGAGCAACTGGTGCAAAGAGAATATCACTATACCATAATTGATGAGGTAGATTCTATTCTTATTGATGAAGCCAGAACACCTCTGATTATATCAGGACCAGTTCCAAATGAGAATAAATCAGACAAGTACATTGAGATGAAACCCCGTGTAGAATCTCTTGTAGCGGCACAGAAAAAACTTGTTGCTCACCTTGTCCAAGAAGGCCAAAAATTACTGGATGAAGGAAAAGAAGATGAAGCTGGATTAGCCCTGTTCAGAGCTGAACGAGGGTTCCCCAAAAATACTCGATACCGTAAAATGCTTCAGGAGCCAAGTATCCAGAAACTTATTCAAAAAACGGAATCTTTTTATTTAGCTGACAACGCTAAAAATATGCCCATTGTAGATGAATATCTGTACTACGCAGTTGATATGAAGCTCAATTCTATAGAAATGACTGAGAAAGGGCGTGAGTTTATCACTGGAAAAGGGGAAGACCCAGAGTTCTTTGTAATTCCAGATTTAGGTACAGATACCGCAATTGTAGAAAAAGAGATTGAAGTACTTGAAAAAGAGAAAATAAAAGAGGTTGAAGAGCTAGATCTTAGCGATGATTATAAAGAGAAGAAAATTGAAGAAGCGAAAGCAGAAGTACGAAATGAAAAAGAAACTCGGTTAAGCGATTTATATAGACTTTTCGCTGAACGTGGAGATCGAATTCATACTATCAACCAGCTTTTAAAAGCATATACCAATTTCGAAAAAGAAGAAGAATATATTGTTCAAAATGGTAAAGTTCAGATAGTAGATGAGCATACCGGACGTGTTCTTTCTGGTCGTCGATATTCTGATGGACTTCATCAAGCGATTGAGGCAAAAGAAAATGTAAAGGTTGAAGCATCAACCCAAACCTATGCCACTATTACTCTTCAGAATTATTTTAGAATGTACCATAAGCTTTCGGGTATGACGGGTACCGCTGAAACAGAAGAAGGAGAATTCAATGAGATTTACGAACTGGATGTAATTGTAATTCCAACGAATCGTCCTATTCAACGTGATGATAAAGAGGATTTAGTTTTTAAAACTAAGCGAGAGAAATTTAAAGCTTCGATCAAAAAAATCGAAGAATATCACAAAAATGGACAGCCGGTACTAGTTGGAACAACCAGTGTCGAAGTATCAGAAACGATGAGTCGAATGCTTCAACAAGCAAAAATTCCTCATAATGTGTTGAATGCAAAGCAACATGCAAGTGAAAGTGATATTGTAAAACAAGCTGGACAACCAGGCGCAGTTACGGTAGCCACCAATATGGCTGGTCGTGGTACCGATATTAAGTTGGCACCAGGAGTAAAGGAAAACGGTGGACTTGCAATTTTGGGTACCGAAAGGCACGAATCTCGACGGATTGATTTACAGTTACGTGGTCGTTCAGGTCGACAAGGAGATCCAGGCGAATCTCAATTTTTTGTTTCTCTAGAAGATAAATTGATGTCGCTATTTATGAGTGATAAAGTAGCTGGGGTAATGGATAAACTGAACTTTGAAGAAGGTGAAGTTATTACGCATCCTTGGATTACCAAGTCTTTGGAACGGGCTCAATCTAAAGTAGAACAGAATAACTTTAGTATAAGAAAGAGACAGTTAGAGTATGATGATGTACTCAATAATCAGCGAAATGTAATTTATGCTCGTCGAAAGCACGCCCTGTTAGGTGATCAATTACGAACCGATATTCTAGGAATGTTGGAAGAGTTAATCGAGGATATTGTTGATAGTCATGTTGCTGCCGGTGATTACGAAGGGCTACATACAGAGATTCTCAGAAATCTTGCCGTTGATGCAAACTTCGATGAAGAGAAGTGGCGTAAAATGGATGAAGATGAATTGGTTGAGATGATCATAGATCGCGCCCTTGAGGTTTATAAGCGGAAGGAAGAAATGATGGCAAAGCCATTATACGAAGTGATGAAACGCATCACCGAAGCCAATCCAGATCGTAGACCAGATAAAGTACAGGTTATTTTTACGGATGGACTACGAAGAATGCGAGTGGTTGTAGATGTTGAAGCAGCTCTAGAAAATGAAGGAAAAGAAGTAGCTCGAGCTCTTGAAAAATCAGCGGTTCTCTCTGTAATTGATGATAAATGGATGCAGCATTTACGTGAATTAGATTCTGTGAAAGAAGGTATTGGGTTAAGATCGTACGCTCAAAAAGATCCATTACTTGAGTACAAGCGCGAAGCTTTTGATATGTTCAAGCAGTTATTAGGAATGATTAGTCAAGAAGCTATTTCTTTGATTTGGAAATCTTTCCCTGAAGCTCAAATGAATAACGATGGCTTGCAACAAGCAGAAAAACAAAAGTCGAGGTTCGATACCAGTAAAATGCAAACTCAGCATGCAGACTCTACAGGAATGGGAATGCAAGCTTCTGCTGAAAATCAACCAAAGCCATCTGGTCCGGGTGTTAAACGTAAACCCGTAGAAGTAGCTGAAGAACCCGGAAGAAATGATCATGTTACTATTCAGAATATGAGTACTGGAGCAACAAAAGAGATAAAGTGGAAAGTTGCTAAGCGCTTAGTTGAAAATGAAGGTTGGGTTTTAGTAGAGAAGTAAGTTGAGTCCCAAATAAAAAGTTTGATTCCTGAAAAGCTTAACATTGGATTTTAAGTAGCATTCCTTATGTTTGAACCCCGTGTTAAGGAAGTGTTAACTAGTCTAGGCAAGTGGAAGTTTTAGGCATTTATATTGGTAGTAAAAGCATTAAGGGTGCAATTGTAGATACCGAAAAGGGAGAAATTGTGTCTGGCAAAAAATCTACGGACAACATTGAAGATAAACGCCCTCATAAAATTATCTCAAAACTCCATAAAGTAGTTAAGAAATTTGACTGGAAAGGACCGATTGGCTGTGCTTTTCCTGCTGCCACGAATAAGGGAATTATTCTTTCATCAAACAGAATCAATGAAGCCTGGATTGATGCGGATGCTGAACATCTTTTTTCAGAAATAACAGGATGTAAAGTAAGTGTTATTAACGATACAGACGCTACTGGGATTGCAGAAATGACATTCGGAGTAGGGAAAAAAACCACAGGTACTGTAATTGTATTAAGCGTTGGCTCTTCAGTAGGTTCTTCTATTTTTGTAGATGGAGTTTTAGTACCAAATACCGAGCTTGGAGAAATTGAAGTTAAGGGAATTAAAATTGTTGACAGAGCGTCAAACAAAACAAGAAAAGAGGAAGGACTGTCTCGTAAAGTATGGGCTAAACGCGTTCAATATGTGTTAGAACATTACGAAGCGTTATTTCATCCAAGCTTGTTTATTCTTGGTGGTCAGCTAAGTAAAAAACCCGAAAAAACTCTTCCCTATGTAAAACTAAGCACCAGATTCAAGCCTGCCGAATTTGGGTATGATGCTAGTATAGTCGGTGCAGCTTATTACGCTTCAATTAAGCAAAACTTGATTGATCCTTAGTCAGAGTCGACTTCTTTTTCTTGTTGGGTAAAACAGACACGTGCATTTGTGGTCCCAATCATTCAGAGCACTGAGCTCGCTGAAGGGCGATGAATCTAATCACTAGGATCGTCTTTTTTTGAACTTAAAAACTTGCCGAGTAATCGTACTCCCAAACGAGCAAAAAGTATAATGGCAATAACAGTTACAATGTCGAAGGTGTCCATATTATTGAGCTACTAATTCGAATCTTAAAAATTCTTCCCTGTAGGTGCTATCTGTATGTTGAAGGTAAATTGGAAGGGTGAAAGATAGTTTTGATATGTTATCGCTCTCATTTTCAATTTGAATATAATCTGAACTACTATATCGTTCATTAAGAAACATGAATAGAAATTCTCCATTTGGAGCCATCTTCCAATTCATGAACTCAACGAAATTACCATAAAAATAAATCTCCATTCTTCCCTCATTTGTGAAGTTGAATGAGAAAGCTCCAGATTCTAGATCGCTTTTATTTGTAAGTAGGATTAGCTCATCTCTGTAATTCCTTTTTCTTCTTTCCAAGTCTTCTAAATCATGATCTAATCTATATTCCCAAGATAGATTTATAAGTGAAGTAGCTAATATTTTCCAATCATTTTCAATTATTTGAGAATGTAAACTAGCTAATATAAAATCATTTTTTTGATTCACGATTCTAGCTGAAAAAGGAAAATGATTTCCATCATAGTATTTAAACCCAGAAAAACTGCTATCAGTTATTGAATGAATTATGTACGAATCAGCAATATAATGGTGATACCCATATTGAAGTACAAACATTCCATTAATAGAATAAACACTCCATGGTTCAGAGCGACTAATAACATGATAAGTAACCCCTTGTCTTGGGTAACTTGAATTAGTGAAGTGATCCTTTGAGATTTTTGTTGTCGAAGTAAAATCAGAGGAAGTAAAATCTCCATTTCGATTTAGTTTACTGCTAGGAAATAGAAAGGTCTTTACTTCAAATTCGTTGTACATCATAGTATAAATCCAGTGTTTATACTTGTAGCTAATTTCTACAGTAGAGTTTTGTAGAAGTGTGCGAAATTGATCTATACTAAACGCTGAAATTGTTGGCTTAATACGCATTAATTCAAGACCGCTACTAAACTTAATTGCATCCTTTTTATACTCTTCGATGATTCCTAGTTCTTCATTATGTCTACCTTCTCTGGCCAAAATTTCATAGGTATTTGAGTCGCTTCTAATAATCTGATACTTTTCTGAAAAATACTCAGAAAAAAAATATGTATTGATTGTAAGGTTTAGATTATCATCTATACTCCAATGATTTTGATAGTCATAATTCAAAGCAAACCATTCTCCTTCCAAAGATTTGGAGCTATAAAATTGAAAAGAAACATAGCCGAGCAGAGCAAATATAATGGCTATAAAGAGGTGCTTAGATAGGTTTCTTTTTAAAGGCATTAGTTGTTCAATTCAGACTCAATCCACGCATCAATTTTTCGTTCTAATACTTCAAGCGGAAGACTTCCAGAATTTAAAACCTGATTGTGGAACTCTTTAATATCAAATTCATCACCTAAAGCTTCTTTTGCGCGGTCTCTTAGTTCAAGGATTTTAAGTTGACCGATTTTGTAGGAAAGCGCCTGTCCAGGTCCAACCATATAACGTTCAATTTCAGAAGTTATAGAAGCCTCAGATTCAGCTTCGTGATCTAGAGAATATTGAATGGCTTCCTCACGAGTCCAGCCTTTAGAGTGTATTCCAGTATCAACTACCAAACGAATTGCACGATGCATTTCCGCACTTAGCATTCCAAAATATTGATAAGGATCAGTGTATAGTCCTAGTTCTTTTCCAAGCGATTCAGAATAAAGCGCCCACCCCTCAACAAAAACCCCAAGACCTTCGGTATGCATAAAAGAAGGAAGGCTTTCATTCTCTTGTTGTAATGACAGTTGATAGTGATGTCCCGGAATAGCCTCATGAAGAAACAAACTCTCATCACTGAATTTGTTATAAGCCGTTACATTAGGGATTGGCACATAGAAAACGCCTGGACGAGAGCCATCTTTGGAACCCGAATTATATTCGGCTGAAGCTGATGCTTCACGGAACGCTTCCGTTCTCCTTACCACAAAACCCGCTTTTGGAGTTTCATCAAAAAGCTCAGCAAGTTGAGGTTTCATTCGCTCATGAATATTCTCGAAATGAGTGATAACCTGCTCTGGTTTTGTGTACGGCATCTGTTCTTTACTGGTTCGCACATGATTAAAGAAAGCCTTTAAATCTCCCTTAAAGCCGACTTCTTCTTTCACTTTTTCCATCTCGCTTTCAATACGATTCACCTCACTTAATCCAAGTTGATGAATTTCATCAGGTGTCATTGTTGTGCTGGTGTGGACTCGTACAAAATATTCATAGGTTTTTTTTCCGTATGGTAGAGCGCCAATTCCAGAAGTTTCAACTCCCTCTGGTAAATACTCATCTTGCAGAAAATCCTGAAGTTTTTTAAAAGTTGGGATCAAATCTTCAGTAACCATTTCTTGATAGGCTTCGGAAAGTTGTTCTATTTCCTCATCAGAAAAAGATTCAGGGAACTGAGTGGCTGGCTTATAAAAAACGTGATCTTTAGCAGGTGTTTTTACGAAATCATCTAGCTGACCGATCATTCGTTCAATGATTATTTTTGGATGAACAACGCCAATTTCCATTCCGCTTTTCATATTAGTGATGGAGCTGTTCAGAAAATCCTGAAAATCTTCAACTCTGTGCAACCAGTTTTCATAATCTTGAACCGTATTGAAAGGCTGAGCACTACTTCCATTACCAAGTTGTGCAATAAATAAGTGCAATGAGAAAATTTGATTCAAAGGAAGTAAATCCATTATCGGCAGACCAAATAGAGGCGAGGTAACTATCTGCAGATCATTCTGCAATCCCTCAATTTTTATATTCAAATCCCATAATAATACATCTCTACTAATTTTTTGAGCAGAGGTTAAATCATCAGGCTTATATGGAGTTAACTCAGCTTCGTATTTTTGGTAGAAAGCTAGTAGCTTGTCTTCATATTCATCGGTTATCAGATTTGGAAGGGTGTCATTATAGACTAAATCACCTGCTAACGTAGATTCAATAGGATTGAATTGGAGTCGTTCTTGGTAGTATTTCTCAAAAACAGTGTCGATGTTTTTTTTAGGAGAATTTGAGCAACTAAAAAGTAAAGCAAGAAAAATAATTGGAAGAGATTTTTGAAGAAACATAGACTTGGTTTTAGCTATAGATAGAATGGTAATGAAAAAGATAAGTTAGCTATTCGAATGCAAAGCTACTCGATTTCCTTCAGTATCTTCGAACACAGACATAAATCCTCTTCCGGGACCAATTCCACGTTTCTCGATGGTTACTTTGCCTCCAGCATCGGCAATTTTATCTTGAACAGTTTTTAAGTCTGGGTTAGCGTTTAAATGAATAAGTGGTCCGTGCGAATTGCTGGGCTTGTACCAATCTTCGTTCCAAACCAAAGCTCCTCCAATTACTGATTGTGACCCAGGAAAAACAGCCATTTTAAAAGTATTACCTAGAACCATTAATTCGAGTTCAATATCAAAAATGGTTTCGTAAAAAGTTTTTGCTCTTTCCATATCAGAAACGGGTAATTCAAACCAGCTGATAATATGTTTTGAATCACTCATAAGAATAGTGGTTACTTAAGGTTTCCATCATTGTATATGAAAGAACTTAGTAAGTCAAGAACGAAGCTTTTCAAGAAGAATATTGAGTTGGCTCATTTCACTAAGGCTTAAAGAACGGAAGACTTCATCAAGCTTATTAATTTTTGTCATGATAGTAGAAAGTAAATACAGTCCTTCTTTTGTTATTAAAACCTGAACTTTTCGTCCGTCGTGTGGACATTTTCTTTTGGAAACCAACTGCTTCGTATTTAATCGATCTACGATTCTAGAAGTATCAGACATTTTATCGATCATTTGCTCGCAAAGATCGTTCGTTGATAATGGATCTCCTTCATGCTCTTTAAGAATCCGAAGGATGTTGAATTGTTGCTGAGTGATATCAAATTGATTTAGAAAGTCTTTAATTTCATTTCTAATCCAACCAGAAGTAAGAAACAGATTATTTCTTAACCGTTGATATTCTGTTATGGATGCTTGAGAAATTATTTGATTAGACATAGTGCTCCTTAGTTAGAAATAGATCGAAACTAAATGTCTCGGCTTTTAGATATACTATACCGATGTTTATATGATAACATCGAACGGATTGATATTAATGGTTTAACTTTAATGTTTCAACATTATAAACTGTGGGTTAGTAAAATGGAATAATTATTTTGGGTCTATGAACCCATTTGGAAGCTTTTTTTCCAGAGTCTCAACGGGTACTTTGAGTTCTGGATTTCTTGGGAAAGAATGATGCTTTCTTCTAGAAAAGCGAAGCGCTACAACATTTCCTATCAAAATTAAGGCAGCTCCTGAAAGACTAAAAAGAGTCCATTCGTATCCTTCAAAAAAAGTGGAAATGGTCAGCGCGATGATAGGTGCAAGCAAAGAAACATATGCAGCTTTACTAGCCCCAATATTTCCGATTAATGTTAGGTAAGCTCCAAATGCAATAACAGATCCAAAAACGGATAAGTAAAGAAGAGAAAGAGAATAGCTAAGTGTAAACTCAAAGGTGGGAACTTTGCCTGTAAAAATAGCAAACAAGAACATGGCAATTGCACCGTAAAGCATACCAAAAGCATTCGATTGTATTACAGGAATACCTGCTTTTTGGTTACGTGCAGAAGTTATATTTCCAAGTGAAGCAACGTAAGTACCGACCACAGCAAATGTAATTCCTAAAAATTTAGAGTCAGAAAAAGCGAAGTTTGAAAGATCTTTTTGAAAAACAAGGCCTGTTCCAATAATGCCAAGTAATCCCCCTATTATTACTTTCAATTCAAATGGTGTTTTCAGGAAAATACGACCATTAAGAATATTCATAAAAACTAGCAGTGAGAAAATAAGTCCAACCAATCCACTTGTTAAGTAAAGCTCAGAACTGTACATCATCCAGTAGTTGAAGCCAAAAAGTAGAAGTCCTTGCAGAAGTATAAATGCATGTTCCTTTTTACTGAAGGATAACTTCATGTTTAAGGCTTTTGTAATAATTAGCATCAAAAGACCAGCTAAACCAAAACGATACGAGACTGAAAATAATGGGTCAACATCTCCAACTTGGAATGTGATAACATACCAAGTAGAGCCCCAGATAATAACCGGAGTAATGAATAGAAGGATATTTTTCATAGAAAGAAGCCTATTACAAGGTATTCAGTAATATCGATTGGATGCAGCAATGTAGACAGAAAAAGTAAATTTTAAATGCTAAAATTTAACTTAATCCAGTATCAAGCGCGGATAATGCTGCGCCAATTATACCAGCATGATTACGACTAGCAGCAGGTACAATTTTAGTTTCAAGGTGAATGTATTGGCTAAAATCGTCAAAATTTTTACTTACACCACCACCAATAATGAAAAGATCTGGCCAGAATAGAAATTCCATTTTATTGAAGTACTCATTAACTCTGCCTCCCCATTCTTCCCAACTTAGATCGTCCCGTTCGCGGATGGAATTAGCAGTGTAGTGCTCAGCTTTCATGCCATCCATAATAGAATGCCCTAGTTCAGTATTTGGAATTAGCTGTTTCTTATGAAAAATTGCGGTTCCAATACCTGTTCCAAAAGCGGCAATAAACACGGTTCCATTTTCATTTAAACCCGCTCCAAATTTCATTTCTGCAAAACCCGCGGCATCAACATCATTAACCAAATGTGTTTTACAGCCCGTTGCTTTTTGGATACGTTCGGATGCATTTACACCAATCCATGAACGATCAATATTAGAAGCCGTTTTAACAATTTCATTCTGTATCGCTGCAGGGAATCCACAGCCAATAAGTCCTTTCCAATCGAAATGCTCAACAATTTTAACAATCGTTTCTATTACCGCATCAGGAGTTGCGGGTTGAGGCGTAACCAATCTATAACGTTCAGTTAATAGCTCACCAATTTCTGTGTCAACAATTGCTCCTTTTATTCCGGAGCCTCCAACATCAATCCCTAGAATTTTCATAAACGTAACATATTAAAGTTGCAGTAAATTTGAAACTGAATTATTTAACCACACAGTTTACACATAGTGTGGTATGTGGTATATATTCTAATCTCCCAAATGGAATTTCTTTTCCACATTTATGACAAATACCAAAATCTGGTGAATCTGAATTCTCAAGTACACGCTCTAGTCGTATCAAAAGCTTCTTTTTTTCTCTAAGTGAGGAATCATTTATGGATTTATTATTAATTGCATCCATACGTGAAACTCTTCCAATTGCGGCGTCGAGTGGAATGGGTTTAGTAAGTTCAATAAGCTCTTTAATCTCAGCGTGAGTTTCAGAGATTTTGAGTCGAATTATTTCTTTAAGTTTATCTTTTTCAATAGTAGTCATTATAGCATTTGCCTCTACATAAAGTAGGGCTTTAAGACGAAACAGAATAATTTAAGGTTATGTCTATATAGGTTTTATTAATTAGGGTTTTTCAAGGAAATCAGCTGTTTTTTTCTTTTATTAAGGTCGACTAACTATTGGGTGGGTTACAATGAATTTTCATAGTCTTTATCAGGAACTAAAGCGTAGGAACGTCTTTCGTGTAGCAACTGCCTATGCTATTGCGGGATGGCTAATTATCCAAATTTGTGCCACTACTATTCCTTTTCTGAATTTACCAGAATGGCTTATAACTGCAGTAATACTCTTTGTATTAATTGGGTTTCCCCTAGCGCTCATATTCGCATGGGCATTTGAACTTACTCCAGAAGGAATACAAAAATCAAAAGAAGTTGATATAACTGAATCAGTTACGGCCGCAACTGGTAAGAAACTAAATGGAGTAATAATTGCTGTTCTTTCTATAGCATTATTTTTTGTAGTTACAGAACGAATCTTTTTTGCCACCAGCGGCATGGTAGAAGTGGATGATTTAGAAATAGACCAAGTTTCCATTGCTGTACTTCCTTTTGTAAATATGAGTGGGGATGAAGACAATGAATATTTTTCGGATGGCCTTTCAGAAGAGCTGCTAAACGGACTAGCCAAGCTAGAAGATCTTCAGGTAGCTGGCCGAACTTCTTCTTTTCAATTTAAAGGGACAAACCCTGATCTAAGAAATGTTGGTACGGTTTTAGGCGTGAAACATATTTTAGAGGGTAGTGTCCGAAAATCTGGAAATAGAGTGAGAATTACTGCCCAGCTCATTCAAACAGATAATGGTTTCCATCTTTGGAGTGAAACCTACGATCGAGAGATATCAGCAGATGAGATATTCAATATTCAGGAAGAAATTACACGGAAAGTAATAGATGAACTTAAAATTCATTTACTCCCAGATGAAGAAATAGTGTTAGCAGTGCGACCTACAGAAGATATCGAAGCATATAATGCCTATCTAGAAGCAACTCAATTGAAGTATTCTACCAAAGTAGATGATATTGAGAAATCGATTCAAAAATATAAAGAAGCTATTCGTCTAGACCCAACATTTGCCGAGGCTTATGCAGGAATTGCTAATACCTATATAGAATTACATTTCTTGGGCAACTTATCGTTAGACGAGGCTCAAGATCTTGTAAGGAAAAATGCAGATCAAGCATTATTGATGAATAGTGATTTAGCGGAGGCTTATGTTGCGCTGGCAAGCTATTACGAACTAACTCGGGATTTTGATAACTATGATATTGCTATAAAGAAAGCGTATGACATTTCGCCCAATAACCCAGAGCTAATCGCTAGGTATGGTAGAACACTTGATGATGTAGAAGAATCAAGTCAGTTTCTAGTCAAAGCCTACACGTTAGACCCAATCAATCCTAGACTAGCAAATTATTATGCGTATGATATTTTGATGATCAAAGAAGATAAATTTGAAGAGGCTTTAAAGATATTGGATGATATGATTGAGCGATATCCGGAGTATACTCCTTCCTATTCAAATAAGGCATTTATTCTGCGTGATTCACCCTATGGAGAACTGGATAAAGCATTTGAATTCCTGTATAAAGGATGGAAAAAGGATCCTGAGAATATCGTTTTTATAAACGAACTTTCTGAAGTCGCACGGGATGTCGAATTCTATGAATATGCTGACTACTTAAGTGAACTCACAAAGGAGATGTATCCTGACAATTGGAATTGGCGATATCAAAAGTTGCGAAACAGTTATTTTCAGGAGAATTATTCAAAAGCTCTAGAAATATATTCAGAAATTGTAGACGTGTTTAATTTAGAAGATGATGAATATGCTAAGGAGTTTGAAGCAAGATTGAACTATTACTTAGGAGAGTTTGAATCTATTTCTGATATATACTTAGAAACATATCCAGAAATGTTAGAAGAAAATTATAAGGTAGATATCAATAATGATATACTAGTATTACAAGTTGCATCTACTTTAAAAAAAGGTGGCAACATAGAATTAGCTAACCGATTAATTGAAAAAGCTTGCGCTTTTACTACTGAACAACTTGAAAATTTACCTGAAGGAGAAGAACCATATAGTAAATTATTCGATCATGTAAAATGCCTTGCTGCTTCCGGGCAGTTTGAAGAGGCCGCAAAAAATTTAGAAATTCTTCATTTTGACCAGGGATCGAAAGCAAATTGGCCTGGAATATTAAGTACGGAAGCCTATTTCGATGATTTTAAAGATTCACCTGAATTTGCTGAAGTAAAAGCGAAAGTCTTTAGAGACCTTTACAGTATGAGATCAAATATCATTGCATTCCTAAGAGCTGAAGGTGAGTGGCGGGAAGAATGGGAAGTAGGGAATTCAAAATGAAAGATTTAAAAATTCAAAACTGGCTTTACTCCTTCATTTATAATTTTTCATTTTGAATTTATAATTCGCGAAGCGTTATGAACATTTCAAACCTTTTATCGGAGCTCAAACGCCGTAATGTTTTTAGAGTTGTTACTGCGTATTCGATAGCAGGCTGGCTAATTATTCAAATTTGTGATACTACTTTTCCATATCTGAATTTTCCTGATTGGATTATTACTGCCATAATTATTATCGTGATTGCAGGCTTTCCACTAGCCCCGATATTTGCATGGGTTTTTGAATTTACACCTGATGGGATAAAAAAGTCGGGTGATGTAGATATCACTGAGGCAGTAACATCAAGCTCGAGTAAAAAGCTGAACCTGATAATCATAGGTATTCTTTCGCTGGCAATCATATTTCTAGTTGTTGAAAGAGTCTTTTTTGCCAAAGATGCGTTCTATGAGGAAATGATAGAATCAGAAGCCCAAACTGCTTCAGTTGCTGTACTACCATTCGCTGATTTATCGGCTAATGGCGATCAAGAATATTTTTCGGATGGATTATCTGAGGAATTACTAAATGCATTGGCAAAAGTAAAAGAAATCAAAATTGCCGGGCGTAGTTCTTCATTTAAGTTTAAAGGTCAAAACGAAAATCTTAGTTTGATTGGAGCGGAGCTAAAGGTAAATCACATTTTAGAAGGTAGTGTTCGAAAATCAGGGAATAGAATTAGAATTACTGCTCAATTAATTAATGTAAGTGATGGTTTTAACCAATGGTCTGAGACTTATGATCGTGAATTAACCACCGATAATATCTTTGATATTCAGGAAGAGATTTCCAGGACAGTACTTGCCCAATTAAAAATAATACTACTTCCGGAAGCTGATGCTATATTAAGTAATCGTCCAACACAGGATATTGAAGCTTATAATTTATACTTAGAAGCAACTCAGCTTGAACCAAACCGCAAAAAAGAGGAGTTAGAAGAAGCAATAAATAAGTATAAAGCTGCTATTCGCTTAGATCCAACTTTTGCAGAAGCGTATGCTCGTTTAGCTTATGCATATCATCTTTTATTTAATTATGGCTCGCTTTCAGAGGAAGAGTTGATTTCCTTAATGAAAGAAAACATTGATCAAGCTCTTCTTATAGATGTGAATTTGGGAAGAGCCTATCATGCGCTAGCGTATTATTATCGGTATACCGGAGAATATAATAAATCAATAGAAGCTAGCGAAAGGGCCGTTAAGTTGATGCCCAATGATGCGAGATCATATGTGGCGTTAAGAAATGGGTATTTCTTTACCCGACAGTGGGATAAAGTAGATTACGCAATGAAAAAGGCATTTGAATTAGATCCGAACGATCCTTCCATTGCCAATATGTACGCTAGAGATTTAATTGGGAATGGGGAAGTTGTTGAGGCCGTGAAAATTCTGGATAAGATTATTCAACAATATCCGGATTTTAGTCCGGCTGTTGGCCAAAAAGCACGGATATATCGGGATGTGTCTTATGGCAGGATCGATTTAGCCTTTCAGTTAGTATACGATCAATATATGCTGGATCGTAATAATGTGACGAATATGATCGAAGTAGTGAATGTATCGATTGATTTAGGAATCCCGGATTTAGAAGATGAATTGATTGAGCGAATAGAAAGGGAGTATCCAGAGAATGAAGACATTCAAAGTCTTAAATTTTCAAGAAATAGATCAAGGGGTAATTTCGATGCATTTTGGAAGAACTACGATGAACTTATCGCTAAATATGGTGAGGAGATTCGGCCAAATTTAGAACCGATTCGAATAAGATTATTTTTCCAACAAGACAAATATGATGAAGCTTTAGTTATTCTAAAAAAGGTACTACCTGAATTATTTTTAGAGCCATCTACTATTGATCGAAGCGATATGGAGCTCGCAATGATTTCGGCAGTGATTTTAAGATCAATGGGCGAAAATGAACAGGCAGATAAAATAGTAGTTAGCATATGTGAACGTACTGAAGAGTTTATGAATTCGATCCCTGAAGGTGAGAATAATACTCGTGCAATAGAAGAGCAGGTTACGTGTGATATAGCAAGAAATGAGTATGATACCGCCGTAAGAAACATTGAAACATTCTATTTTGAGAAAAATTCGAAAGCGAATATGTTGGAGTACTTAAACGGAAGTTCTGAAAATCAAGCACTTAAAAAATTTCCAGCATATGTTGATTTGAAAAAAAGAATACTTGCAGATTTGGGTATAATTCGTGGAGATGTAATCAAGTATTTAAAAGAAAAGGGTGAA
>TARA_R110000868_G_scaffold29889_1_pt1 | contig 17381 bp, 30 predicted proteins | sample TARA_R110000868 | Tara Oceans TARA_R110000868 (sample SAMEA4397489) | marine metagenome | biome: Polar Biome; feature: [SRF] surface water layer (ENVO:00010504); material: water (ENVO:00002006), including particulate matter (ENVO:01000060) such as... | depth 5 m | reverse complement strand
CGGTCTGCCCCGCCGCGAGACGCGTCGAGGATTTCACGCGGCCGCCATCGACCCGAATCTGCCCGGTACGCAGCAATTTCTCGAGCTTGCCGTGCTTCAGGGCCGGATAATGTCTTTTAAACCAGCGGTCCAGCCGGATATCCGCGTCTGCCGCCAGAACTTCCCGCGACTGCACCCCGGTCATGTCAGCACCATCCGCGTCAGTTTCAGTCCGGCCAGCAGCCCCCCGATGGAGAGCAGGACGGTGCCGCCGAGATACAACGCCGCGAGCAAAAGACGGTCTTTTTCGATCAGCAGCCCGACATCCAGCGAAAACGCCGAAAAAGTCGTAAATCCGCCGAGAACGCCCACAACGAGAAAAGCCCGGAACTCAGACGACGGAGACCAGGTAAAGGCCATCAACGCCGCCAAAACGCCGAGCAGGAACGAGCCCGTGACGTTGACCGTGAATGTGCCCCAGGGAAACTGTCCCGACCCGAGACGCGTCGCCAGGACGCCGACGGCATACCTGCCAGATGCGCCGACCGCGCCGCCAAGCGCGACAAATATCAAGGTTTTGATCAAACTTCAGCACTCATGGGACGACGACCGGTCCCGCAGTTTCTGCCAGTAATCGAGGCGCTTGCGCACGTCCCGCTCGAACCCGCGGTCCACAGGTTCGTAGAAATTCACCCGTTCCATTTCTTCGGGGAAATAATTCTGCCCCGAGAAACCGTCTTTGGTGTTGTGGTCATACTGGTAACCGTCGCCGTAGCCAAGGTCCTTCATCAAATTCGTCGGCGCATTCAGGATATGTTTCGGTGGCGCCAGCGATCCGGTCTCACCGGCTGCGCGTTTCGCCGCGGAAAGAGCCCGGTAGGCCGCGTTCGACTTCGGCGCGGTCGCGAGATAGAGCACGCATTGCGCAATCGCCAGCTCGCCTTCCGGCGATCCGATCCGTTCGTAGGCCTCCCAGGCCGCGATCGACTGCGGCAACGCATTCGGATCGGCCAGACCGATATCCTCGACCGCGAACCGCGTCAGGCGACGGGCGATATACCGCGGGTCCTCGCCGCCCACCAGCATACGCGCCAGCCAGTAGAGCGCGGCGTCGGCATCCGACCCCCGGAGCGACTTGTGAAGCGCGCTGATGAGGTTGTAATGGGCCTCCTGGGACTTGTCGTATAGCGGTGCCCGTTTCTGAACGGCAACCGTCAGCGCCCGCACATCCAGCGGCGTATCCGCATTCAGCGACACGATTTCCTCGACGAGGTTCAACAGATAGCGCCCATCGCCGTCGGCCATGGCGCAAATCGCGGTCCGTGCCTCCGCCGTCAGGGGAAGGGCGTGACCGATTTCCGTCTCGGCCCTGACCAGAAGCGCTTCCAGCGCGTCATGCCCGAGCCGGTTCAGGACCAGGACCTGACTGCGCGACAGCAGCGCGCCATTCAGCTCAAAGGACGGGTTCTCCGTCGTCGCCCCGACGAGGATGACCGTGCCGTCCTCGACATAGGGCAGGAAACCGTCCTGTTGCGCCCTGTTGAACCGGTGAATTTCATCGACGAACAGCAATGTGCCCTGCCCGCCGGCGCGCCGGTCCTTCGCCCTCTCGAATACCTTGCGCAGGTCGGCAACGCCGGAAAACACCGCGGATAACGGTTCGAAATGCAGATCCGTTGTCCCGGCAAGAAGCCGGGCTATGGTGGTCTTGCCCGTCCCCGGCGGCCCCCAAAGTACCATGGAGGTCAGCCTGCCTTCCCTGGTCATGCGGCCAAGGGGGGCGTCCTCTCCCAGCAGGTGGTCCTGTCCCAGGACTTCCGACAGCGACGAGGGACGCAACCTGTCCGCCAGCGGACGCGGGGCATCGGTCTCAAAGAGACTCCCCGTATTCGCGCTCATCCGGCTATCCCTTGATGATCAGCTGGAGCACACGGCCCGCTCGGCTGATTTCGATGCGCCATGCCGAAAAATCCCGTTTCACCATGTTTTTCAGTGCCGCGACGGATTCGATTTCGGTTCCGTTCAGCCGCAGCAGTATATCCCCCGGTTCAAGGCCGATCCGGTCTGCCGGCGAGCCGCGCTTGATCCGCATCACCAGAACGCCCGTCATATCGGTATCGAGCGAGATTTCCTCTGCCAGCGCAGGCGAAATGTTGGCGACCTCCGCCCCGGCATAGGGATTGGGGCCGGTAATCAGCGACAGATCCCGTTTCGGTATTTCCGGCGCCGCCTGCAGCGGAACCGACATTTTCAGGCGTCGCCCCTGCCGGATGACCGTCAGATCGGCCACGCCCCCGACACTCAGGGTCGCGATGCGGAATTTCAGGATATTTGCATCGGCGACTTCCTTGCCGTTTACCGAGACGATCACATCGCCGGTTTTAAGTCCTGCACGGGCGGACGGGCCGTCCGGATGAACAGAATTCACCAGCACGCCCGATGGCCGCGGCAGCCGCAACGAGCGCGCGAGGTCGGCGTCGATGGACTGGCCCCGTGCGCCGAGCCACGGGCGGATCACTTTACCGCCGGCGGCGGCGCTGCCGATAACGGTCCCGACCATGTTCGACGGGATGGCGAAACCGATCCCGTTCGACCCGCCCCCGCGCGAATAAATCGCCGTGTTGATCCCGATCAGCCGGCCATCCAGGGCTATCAGGGCTCCCCCCGAATTGCCCGGGTTGATCGCGGCGTCCGTCTGGATGAAAAAGCCGAAATCGCTGACGCCACGCGCCGTGCGCGCCAGTGCCGACACGATCCCGCTGGTCACCGTCTGGCCGACCCCGAACGGATTCCCGATCGCCAGCACCAGATCGCCGACCTCCAGGGTGTCGGAATCGCGCAATTCCAGGAAGGGCAGTTTTTCTCCACCGGACTTGATCCGGAGCACCGCAAGGTCGGTTCCTTCGTCGCGGGTGACCACTTCCGCATCGAACTCGCGACGGTCGGTCAGGACAACCGTGATTTCATCGGCCCGGTCGATAACATGATGGTTGGTAACGACCAGGCCGTCGGCGCTGACGATAACCCCTGACCCGAGTGAATTCTGTACCCGCTTTTTCTGCTGTCCGCCGGGGGCGAACTGATTGCCGAAAAACCGCCGGAAGAACGGATCGTTGAACAGCGGGGAAACGCGCCGGGCCCGCACGACGCGGCGGGTATAAATATTGACCACCGCCGGCGCCGCCGCCCGGACCAGCGGCGCGAAAGAAAGGCTGATTTCCTCGCGCGATGCGGGAATACGCTTGGCATCCGCAGCCTGCGTTTCCACTCCCGGCAACAGAACGACCGCCGCCAGGGCGAGACAGAAAAATCGAATTCGCATCAAACTCATATGGTCAGTTTAACATCTCTGTAAACACGGCGCTTAAACGAAAAGGGGCGGCCAAAAGGCCGCCCCGGATATTCGGCAAAAGCCGGCGATCAGGCGAAAGCTTCTTCTTCAGCCTCTTCGCGAATTTCGACAGGTCCGGAATCCAGACCCTTCGCATCGGGATCGCGATCCACCAGTTCGATAATCGCCATCGGCGCGGAATCGCCGTACCGGAAACCGGCTTTCACGACCCGCGTATATCCGCCCGGACGGTCGCGATAGCGGTCCGCGAGCGTCGTGAAGAGCTTGTCGGCCAGCTGCTTGTCGCCGTGGAGGCGCGAAACCGCGATCCGACGGGCATGCAGGTCGCCGCGCTTGCCGAGGGTGATCAGGCGATCCACGATACCGCGCATCTCCTTCGCCTTCGGCAAGGTGGTTTTGATCTGCTCGTGCTTGATCAGGGCCGCCGCCATATTGGCGAATAACGACTTGCGATGGGCACTGGTCCGGTTGAGCTTTCTGCCGCTCATACGATGGCGCATGGTACTTTCCTTCTATTCCTGTCCGCTCGGCCTCAGTAAGGCTCTTCGAGACGCTTAGCCATGTCCTCGATGTTTTCAGGCGGCCATTCGGTGATTTCCATCCCGAGATTGAGCCCCATCGTCGTCAGGACTTCCTTGATTTCGTTCAGCGACTTCCGGCCGAAATTCGGGGTCCGGAGCATCTCCTGTTCGGTCTTCTGAACCAGATCGCCGATATAGATGATGTTGTCGTTCTTCAGGCAGTTCGCCGAACGCACCGACAGTTCCAGTTCGTCGACCTTGCGCAGAAGGTTCCGGTTGAACGCCGGTTCCGCTGCTTCGACGGTTTCCTGAATTGCCCGCGGCTCTTCGAAATTGATGAACATCTGAAGCTGGTCCTGAAGAATACGGGCAGCCAGGGCCACCGCGTCTTCCGGCGAAATCGTGCCGTCGGTTTCAACTTCCATGATCAGCTTGTCATAGTCGGTCCGTTGCCCGACACGCGCATTTTCGACGCGATAGGCCACACGGCGCACCGGGCTGAAAACCGCATCGACCGGCACCAGGCCGATCGGCGAATCTTCCGCGCGGTTGTCGGCTGCGGGGACATAGCCCTTGCCGGTATCGACCGTCATTTCCATCGAAATCTTCGCGCCGTCGTCCAGCGTGCAGATGACGACGTCCGGATCGATAATTTCGATATCGTGCGTCGCTTCGATCATGCCGGCGGTGATCTCGCCGGGGCCCGTTGCCGTCAGCGTGATCCGCTTCGGTCCTTCGCCGTGCATCCGCAGGGCGAGCGACTTGATGTTCAGTACGATATCGGTCACGTCCTCGCGGACACCGGGAATCGACGAGAATTCATGCAGAACGCCGTCGATCTGAACCGCCGTAACCGCCGCACCCTGCAGAGACGACAGCAGAATCCGCCGGAGCGAATTGCCGAGGGTCGTCGCATAGCCGCGTTCCAGCGGTTCCGCAGTGATCGTCGCAAACCGGGCAGCGGCTTCGCCCGCTTCGATGTCGAGTTTCGAAGGTTTGATTAGTTCCTGCCAATTCCTGTGAATGACCGTCATACCGTTATCCTTCAGCGGCAATTGCCGCACTGTGTTTAATTCTTCGGCGAACAAACATCCGCCTCACCGCCCCGGCACATCGCCGCGCCCGGCCGGTAAAATCCGCTAAACGCGCCGGCGCTTCCGCGGACGGCAGCCATTATGCGGGATCGGCGTCACGTCGCGGATTGCCGTGATCGTGAAGCCGACGGCCTGCAGAGCGCGGAGAGCGGATTCGCGCCCCGACCCGGGGCCCTTGACCTCGACTTCGAGCGTTTTCACGCCGTGATCCTGCGCCTTGCGACCGGCATCTTCAGCCGCCATCTGGGCCGCGTAAGGAGTCGATTTGCGCGATCCCTTGAATCCCTGCGCCCCGGCCGACGACCAGGCAATGGAATTGCCCTGGGCATCGGTGATGGTGATCATCGTGTTGTTGAATGTCGCGTTTACGTGCGCAACACCCGACGTGATGTTTTTACGAACGCGTTTCCGAACGCGCGCCGTTGTCTGTCTGGCCATAATCTTTCCCTTTTACCCGGCTACTTTTTCTTGCCGGTGATCGGGCGCGCCTTGCCCTTGCGCGTCCGCGCGTTGGTATGCGTCCGCTGGCCGCGAACCGGAAGGCCCCGACGATGACGCAAGCCACGATAGCAACCCAGGTCCATCAGACGCTTGATGTTCATCGCCGTCTCGCGGCGCAGATCGCCCTCGATCGTGAAATCGCGATCGAGAATGTCGCGAATCCGCGACAATTCATCGTCGCCAAGATCGTTAGCGCGAATTTCGCCAGCGACGTTTGCGGCCTCGCAGATCTTAACTGCAGAGGTCCGGCCAACGCCGAAAATGTAGGTGAGCGCAATTGCCACCGGTTTGTTAGGCAGGTTTACACCCGATATGCGTGCCACGACGCCTTCTCCTTAGCGTTCAAGTCTTTGAAATCATATAGAAAGTCCCGGCCGCCACCTTAGACCGAAGGGCCGGGAGTATAGGGGCAAAAAGCGTCAAGTCAACCATCAGCCTGCCCCCAGAACGGCTTCGATCTGACGGGTCACTTCGTCGATTTCAGCCATTCCGTCGACGTCCTTAAGGACGCCCTTTCCACTGTAATACGGTAACAGCGGGGCGGTCTGCGCATGATACGCTTTCAGCCTGGAAGTCACTGTTTCCGCATTGTCGTCTTTGCGCCGGCTGAACTCGGTGGAGCCGCAATTGTCGCAGACCCCTTCTACAGCCGGTTTCTGGAAGTCGTCGTGATAGCCGGCGCCGCATTTCGCACAGCTGTAGCGCCCGGTGATCCGCTCGGTGAGCACCTCATCGTCGACTTTCATTTCGATGACATGGTCGAGCGCCACATTCATGTCCGCAAGCATGTCGTCAAGGGCCTCGGCCTGCGCGGTCGTGCGCGGAAATCCGTCGAGAATGAACCCGGCAGCACAATCCGGCTGCTGGATGCGGTCCTTGATCATCGCGATCATCACATCGTCGGAAACCAGTTCGCCGCGCTCCATGATTGCCTTGGCCTTCTGACCGATCTCGCTGCCGGATGCAACGGCGGCACGCAGCATGTCGCCCGTCGACAGCTGGATCAATCCGCGGCCGTCTTCCAGCCGCTTCGCCTGGGTGCCCTTTCCGGCGCCCGGCGGACCGAGAAGAATAAGCTTCATCCGCGGCGTCCCTTCAAACGGGATTTCTTGACCAGGCCTTCATACTGGTGCGCGATAAGGTGCGATTGTACCTGCGCGACCGTATCCATCGTAACGGTGACGACGATCAGCAGGCTGGTCCCGCCGAAATAGAACGGCACCCCGTACTGGGATATCAGGATTTCCGGCAAAATGCTGATCGCGGTCAGATAGGCGGCGCCGACAACCGTAAGCCGCGTAAGGATGAAATCGAGATACTCGGCCGTGTTTTTACCGGGCCGGATACCGGGCACGAATCCGCCGTATTTCTTCAGGTTATCCGCCGTCTCCGTCGGATTGAACACGACGGACGTATAGAAAAATGCGAAGAAGATAATCATCGCCGCGTAGAGCAGAAGATAAACCGGCTGGCCGCGTCCGAGGTTGGACGTGATCGCCCCGAGCCACTCCGGGCCGGAATTCGCGGAAAAATTGGCGATCGTGATCGGCAGCAAGAGCAGCGAGCTCGCGAAAATCGGCGGAATGACACCGGCCGTATTCACTTTCAGCGGAATATGCGAATTTTCGCCGCCGAACATCTTGTTGCCCTGCTGGCGCTTTGGATATTGCACCAGAACCCGCCGCTGGGCCCGCTCGACATAGACGATGAACGTGATCACGCCGACCGCCATGATCAGCAGGAACATAATGAACAGCGCCGACAACGCGCCGGTTCTGCCGAGTTCAAGCGTCCCGACCAGCGAGGCCGGCATTTCGGCGACGATACCGGCGAAAATAATCAGCGAAATGCCGTTGCCCACACCGCGGGCCGTGATCTGTTCGCCCAGCCACATCAGGAACATCGTGCCGCCGACAAGGGTAATGACGGTGGTCGCCCGGAAAAACGCGCCGGGTTCGGAAACTGCGGCACCCTGTGATCCGGTCATGCCTTCAAGGCCGACCGCAATGCCGTAGGCCTGCAACGTAGCCAGGATGACCGTTCCGTAGCGGGTATACTGATTCAGTTTCTTCCGGCCGACTTCGCCTTCCTTCTTCAACCCTTCGAAGTGGGGGTGAATCGCCTGGAGAAGCTGCATGATAATCGATGCCGAGATATACGGCATGATATTCAGCGCGAAAATCGTCATGCGGCCGAATGCGCCGCCGGCGAACATATCGAACATCCCCAGGATACCGCCAGCCTGCTGCTGAAAGATATCCTGCAGAATCGACGGATCGATGCCGGGCAGCGGAATCCACGTGCCCAGTCGATAGACGATGAGCGCACCCAGTGTAAACCAGATGCGCTTCTTTAGTTCTGTAGCCTTCGCGAAATTCGAAAAGTTAATCTGCGAGGCAAGTTGTTCGGCGGCTGACGCCATAGACTATTCCTTATCCGACTCCTGGACGTCGCCCCCGTCTTTGCCCGCGGCAGCCGATTTTTTGGCGTTGCCTCTGTTGGCCTTTTTCGAATCTTCGGCCCGAACCTTCGCCTTCGCGGTAATGGTCACGCTGCCGCCAGCTTTTTCGACAGCTTCAACGGCGCCTTTCGACGCGCCTGTGATCTCTACCGTCAATTTGGCGCTGATTTCGCCCTTTGCAAGAAGGCGAACGCCGTCTCGCGCAGATTTGATCACGCCGGCTTCAATCAACGCCGCTTCCGTAACGGGCTTTCCGGCATCGAGTTTGCCGGCATCCACCGCCTGCTGCAGCCGGCCGACATTCACAACCCGGTAATTTTTGCGGAAAACATTGGTGAAACCACCCTTCGGCAGACGCCGGTACAGCGGCATCTGGCCGCCTTCAAAACCGAGGAGCGACACGCCGCTGCGGGACTTCTGCCCCTTGTGACCGCGTGCCGCGGTTTTGCCCGTACCCGAGCCTATGCCGCGACCGACCCGTTTGCGGGGCGCACGTGCACCGGAATTATCCGAAATTTCGTTCAATCGCATGTATCTAACTCCTGCAGGCGCACCCTGGGGTGCCGCCACGTTCCCGTGCCTAGTCTTCGACCCGGACGAGATGCTTTACCTTGTCGATCATGCCCCGAACCGAAGGCGTATCTTCAAGTTCGCTGGTACGATGCATCTTGTTCAGGCCCAAACCGATAAGCGTTGCGCGCTGGTCGCGCGGCCGCCCGATCGGACTTCCGGTCTGTGTAACCCGGACTGTATTTTTCTTGCCGTCTGCCATCTATCAGGCCTCCACCTGCTCCTCGCCGCGGCGGCTGACGATTTCGCCGACCTTCCGGCCGCGCCGGGACGCCACCATACGAGGCGACTGAAGATTGGACAGAGCGTCAAACGTCGCTTTGATCATGTTATGCGGGTTCTGCGTTCCCACGGATTTCGCCACGACATCCTGCAGCCCGAGTGTTTCGAAAATAGCGCGCATCGGACCGCCCGCGATAATCCCGGTACCGGGAGGCGCGGCACGAAGAACGACCTTGCCCGCGCCGTAGCGGCCGAGAACGTCATGATGCAACGTCCGGCCTTCGCGAAGCGGCACCCGGATCATGTTCTTCTTCGCCTTTTCGGTTCCCTTGCGAATGGCTTCCGGCACTTCGCGCGCCTTGCCGGACGCAAATCCGACGCGGCCCTTCTGGTCGCCAACCACCACAAGGGCGGCAAATGCGAAACGGCGTCCGCCTTTTACAACCTTTGCAACGCGGTTGATGCTGACGAGTTTCTCAACTACGTCGCTCTGTTCCTGCCGGTCAGGCCTGTTGTCGCGTCTCGGATTCCGTGCCATGCGTCGCTCTCCTAGAATTCCAGCCCGCCTTCGCGGGCTGCATCGGCCAGCGCCTTGACGCGACCGTGATAGAGATAGGGTCCGCGATCGAACACTACCGATTTAATTCCCTTTTCGGCCGCGCGTTTTGCAACGAGCTTGCCGACTTCGGAAGCGGTATTCTGATTCGAACCGCTCGCCACTTCTTTTTCTATGCTGGATGCCGATGCGACGGTAACGCCCGTCGCGTCATCGATCACCTGAGCATAGATATACTTGTTGGACCGGAACACGGACAAACGCGGCCGTCCATTTGCGCTGCGCATCACCTGCTTGCGGACGCGCAGGCGCCGCCGGCGTTCCAATTTTGCTGTATCGGCCATGACTATTTCTTCTTACCTTCTTTGCGGATGATGATTTCATCCGCATAACGAACGCCTTTGCCCTTATAGGGTTCAGGCTTGCGATAACTGCGGATTTCCGCTGCCACCTGTCCGACGACCTGGTTATTTGCACCGGATATCACGACTTCCGTCTGGGTCGGCGCGTCGATCTTGATGCCTTCCGGAATGGGATACCGGATTTCATGGCTGTGCCCGAGCTGAAGAACCAGATCCTTGCCCTGCACCTGGGCGCGATAACCGACACCGGTGATCATCAGCTTTTTCGAGAACCCTTCGGACACGCCGACGACGATATTATTCAGCAGGCTGCGGGTCGTACCCCACATGGTCCGGGCGCGCTTGCTGTCGTTCAGGGGTTTCACCCACACGAGGTTTTCCTCGCGCGAGACTTCAACCTCATCGGCGACAGACATCGACAGTTCGCCCATTTTGCCTTTGGCCTTTATTTCCCCGGCAGCGATAACGAGATCGACACCATTGGGAACTTCGACCGGAACCATTCCGACGCGTGACATTTTATTGCTCCTGCGACCCTAAAAGACTTCGCAAATGACCTCGCCACCGACATTGGCAGCGCGGGCTTCGTTATCAGACATCACACCCTGGGGCGTGGACAGAATCGATATTCCCAGCCCGTTATACACGGACGGCAGATCCTTGATCTTCGAATAGACACGGCGACCGGGTTTGGAAACCCGCTGTATATGGCGAATTACCGGCGAACCGTCATGATATTTCAGTTCGACCCGAAGCTGGTTCAGGCCATCGCGAAATTCTTCGGTTTCATAACCACGGATATACCCTTCCCGCTTCAAAACGGCGAGCACATTGGCACGCAGCTTGGAGCTGGGAGACGTCACGGCACTCTTGTTTGCCCGCTGTCCATTACGGATACGGGTCAAGAGATCGCCGACGGGATCAGTCATAGTCATCGGTGTTTCCCCTTACCAGCTCGACTTGACCATGCCGGGGATATGCCCGGCAGAGGCCAGATCGCGCAGCGCGATTCGAGACATCTTAAACTTCTGGTAGACACCGCGCGGCCGACCGGTGACTTCACACCGGCTCTGAACACGGACCTTCGAAGCATTCCGCGGAATCTTGGCCAGTTTCAATCGCGCATGAAACTGCTCCTCCATCGGAAGATCACGGTTGTTGGCGATTGCCTTCAGGCGCTCGCGCTTACCGTCATACTTCTTCGCCAGGCGGCGGCGTTTTTCGTTACGTTCAATGGCGCTTTTCTTTGCCATGCGTTCCTCCCAATCCCGTCAGTTAACAAACGGGAAATTGAAACCCTTGAGCAGCGCACGTGCCTGCTCATCGTCGGGTGCCGTCGTACAAACGACGATATCCATACCCCGGAATTCATCGACCTTGTCGTAATCGATCTCCGGGAAAATGATCTGCTCGGTAATACCGGTCGCATAATTGCCGCGGCCGTCGAAACTTTTCGGCGAGAGCCCGCGGAAATCGCGAACACGCGGCAAAGCGATGTTCACAAAACGATCGATAAATTCATACATCCGGTCTCGGCGCAGCGTCACTTTCACGCCGATCGGCATTCCTTCGCGAAGCTTGAACGTCGCGACCGATTTTCGGGCCCGGATAACCACCGGCTTCTGGCCGGCAATCACGGTCATGTCCCGGAGGGCATTGTCGACCTTCTTGGAATCGTTGACGGCATCGCCAACACCCATGTTCAGAACGACCTTGTCCAGCCTCGGAATTTGCATCGGGTTCGAATATCCGAACTGTTCCTGCATGGAACTGCGGATGTCCGACGCATACAGTTCTTGTAAACGCGTTACCATCATCGGCTCCTTAATCGATCACTTCGCCGGACCGCTTGGCAAAGCGGACCTTGCGGCCGTCTTCCAGCGTCCGAAAACCAACCCGGGTCGCTTCGCCGCCATCCGGATCAATCAGCGCGACGTTGGAAACGTGGATCGATGCTTCCATTTCGACGATGCCGCCCTGCTGGGTCTGGGACTGCCGCTGGTGACGTTTCACCATATGCACACCCTGAACCAGGACACGATTGTCATCGCCCATCACTTTGAGCACATTGCCCTTTTTGCCTTTGTCGCGACCGGAGATAACCACTACCTCGTCGCCTTTTTTAATTCGCGCAGCCATTTACTTGCTCCGATTTCCCCGCCCTAAAGAACTTCAGGTGCGAGAGAAATAATCTTCATGTAAGACCGGGCACGCAGTTCGCGCGTTACCGGCCCAAAAATACGCGTACCGATCGGCTCGCCCGCATTGTTCAGCAAAACGGCCGCATTGCGGTCGAAACGAATGCTCGTTCCGTCGGCGCGACGGATTTCCTTCGCGGTCCGAACGATTACAGCCCGATGCACATCGCCCTTCTTAACGCGCCCACGCGGGATAGCCTCTTTGACGGAAACGACGATTACGTCTCCGACGGTCGCCCAGCGCCGCTTCGAGCCGCCCAGTATCCGGATGCACTGCACACGCCGCGCACCGGAATTATCGGCGACCTCGAGGTTGGATTCGGGAATGATCATTAAACTTGTCCTTGTACCTCAGCGCTTCACGCGTCGTCGAAGATGACTTCCCAGGTCTTCGACTTGGAAATCGGTTTGCATTCGCGAATCCGGACGATCTCGCCGGACTTGCATTTGTTCTCCGGGTCATGAGCCGCGAATTTCTTCGAACGACGGATAATCTTTTTATACAGCGGGTGCTGGACCTGGCGCTCGACGCGGACCGTGACGGTCTTGTCGGCCTTGTCGGAAACAACCGTTCCCTGCAATATTCTTTTAGGCATGTCTCTACCGTTCCTTACGATGCGTCGGCGGCAGCAAGCCGGCGCTCGGTCATTACCGTTTTAATCCGGGCAATATCGCGGCGAACTTCGCCGACCCGGCTCGTCGCTTCGAGCTGTCCCGACGCGCGCTGAAAACGAAGATTCAACTGTTCGCGTTTGAGATTCTGAAGTTCATCCTTCAGTTCATCATCGGATTTCTGACGAAGATCAGCTGCTTCGGCCATAATCAACTTCCTCCACCGACAAGGCGGGTCACGATCTTGGTCTGGACCGGCAGTTTCGCTGCGGCCAGTTCAAGGGCGACGCGGGCAATATCCTGCGGAACGCCATCGATTTCGAACATGATCCGGCCGGGTTTCACTTTCGCAGCCCAGTATTCAACGGAACCCTTGCCCTTGCCCTGGCGGACTTCGGCAGGCTTCTGCGTGACCGGCACATCAGGGAAAATACGGATCCAGACGCGACCCGAGCGGCGCATATGACGCGTGATCGCTCGGCGCGAAGCCTCGATCTGACGCGCGGTCACACGGCCCGGTGTCATCGCCTTCAGTCCGAACGAACCGAAGGTCAGCGTCGTTGCGCCCTTTGCGTTCCCCTTGATGCGGCCTTTGAAGGCCTTGCGGAACTTGGTTTTCTTTGGTGCCAGCATCTTACTGTTCCTGTTTCCCTATGATCACCGGCTGACCTGCTGTTCCTGCAGGCGCTTGTCCTGAGCCATCGGGTCGTGAGCAAGGATTTCTCCTTTGAATATCCAGACCTTGACGCCGCAGGCGCCGTAGGTGGTACGACCGGTCGCGGTGCCGTAATCCACATCCGCACGCAGCGTATGCAGGGGTACGCGGCCTTCGCGGTACCATTCGGTCCGCGCGATTTCCGCACCGCCGAGCCGGCCCGCGCAGTTGATGCGGATACCTTCGGCGCCGAGACGCATTGCCGACTGAACGGCGCGCTTCATCGCACGACGGAACGCAACGCGGCGTTCCAGCTGCTGGGCGATGTTTTCCGCGACCAGCTTTGCGTCGATTTCCGGCTTCCGGATCTCAACGATGTTCAGATGAACCTCGCTATTCGTCAGCCGCGATACATCCTGGCGAAGCTTTTCGATATCGGCGCCTTTTTTGCCGATAACAACGCCGGGACGCGCAGAGTGAATGGTCACGCGGGCTTTTTTGGCCGGGCGCTCGATGACCACGCGGCTGATCCCCGCCTGGGACAGACGGTCGAACAGAAAATCGCGCAGCTTGATGTCTTCATGCAGCATGCCGGCATAATTTTCGTCGTTGGCATACCAGCGGGAGTCCCACGTCCGGTTGATCCCGAGACGAAGCCCAATCGGATTTACTTTCTGGCCCATCAGGCTTCCTCTTCCATTTCGCGCACGACAACCGTGAGATTGCTGAACGGCTTCTGGATCTTGCCGACACGACCGCGAGCGCGGGCGCGAAAGCGTTTCATGACAAATGCCTTGCCGACGCTGGCTTCCGAAACGATCAGCCGATCAACGTCGAGCTGGTGGTTGTTCTCGGCATTGGCGATCGCCGCCTGCAGAACCGTGCGGACGGTCCCGGCAATCCGCTTGCGCGAAAAGCTGAGTTCGGCCAGCGCGCGTTCCGCCGACAATCCGCGGATAGACTGGGCCACCAGATTCAGTTTCTGGGGGCTGACCCGGATCGTCTTGGCGAATGCCTTCGCTTCGTTGTCGCCGAGGCGACGGGGATGTGATGGTTTGCTCATATCAGCCCCGTTTGGTTTTCTTGTCGGCGGCATGACCGAAATAGGTCCGCGTTGCCGCGAATTCGCCGAACTTGTGGCCGACCATATTTTCCGTGACGAGCACGGGAATATGCTTCTGGCCGTTGTGAACGCCAAAGGTGAGGCCGACAAACTGCGGCAATATCGTCGAACGCCGTGACCAGATCTTGATCACATCGTTCCGGCCGGACGCGCGGGTCTCGTCTGCCTTCTTGAGCAGATAGCCGTCTACGAACGGGCCTTTCCAAACTGAACGCGACATAATCGTTACCTCTTCCTACTTCTTCCGCCGGCGGCGCATGATGAGATCGTCCGACTTTTTCTTGCGCCGGGTACGTGCACCCTTCGTCGGCTTGCCCCAGGGCGAAACCGGATGACGACCGCCGGATGTCCGGCCTTCGCCGCCGCCGTGCGGATGATCCACCGGGTTCATGGCGACGCCGCGAACCTTCGGCCGTTTTCCGAGCCAGCGGCTGCGGCCGGCTTTGGACATGTTGGTGTTCTTGTTATCGGAATTCGACACCGCACCCACGGTTGCCAGGCACTTTGCCGGCACCATGCGCAGCTCGCCGGATGTCAGCCGAAGCTGGGCAAAACCGGAATCCTTGCCGATAAGCTGAACATAGGTCCCGGCGGCACGCGCCATCTGGCCGCCGCGGCCCGGCTTCATCTCCACGTTATGGATGATCGTGCCGACGGGCATGTTTTCCATCGGCATCGCGTTGCCGGGCTTGATGTCCGCGCGGTTGCCGGAAATGACCTTGTCGCCTTCCTGAAGCCGCTGGGGCGCCAGAATATAGGCCTGCTCGCCATCGTCGTACTTGATCAGCGCGATGAATGCAGAACGGTTGGGATCGTATTCGATCCGCTCGACCGTCGCAGACACATCGAACTTCGTACGCTTGAAATCGATAACGCGGTACAGGCGTTTATGCCCGCCGCCGCGACGCCGCGAGGTGACCCGGCCGTTATTGTTCCGGCCGCCGCTTTTCGTCAGACCTTCGGTGAGGGTCTTGACCGGACGCCCTTTCCACAGCTCGGACTTGTCGACGAGGACAAGTCCGCGCATCGCGGGGGTATTCGGTTTGTATTGTTTAAGCGCCATTGGTTAGATCCCCGTCGTCACGTCGATGTTGCTGCCTTCTTCGAGCGTAACAACCGCTTTCTTGTAGTCCGGCCGCTTGCCGGTCATGCCGCGAAAACGCTTGGTCTTGCCCTGCTGCCGGATCGTGTTTACGGCCTTCACCTTTACCTTGAAAAGCTGCTCGACAGCCGCCCGGATTGCCGGCTTGCTGGCATCGAGCGGCACCCGGAACGTCACCTGGTTATGCTCGGAGCCCATCGTGGCCTTTTCGGTGATGACCGGCGACAGGATCACGTCGCAGGCAGAGGCCTGCGTGATGGTGACCGGGTTGTGATATTTCCAGCTCATGACAGGCGCTCCTGAAGATGTTCGGCTGCCGCCTTGGTCAGCACGAGCACGTCACGCCGCACGATATCGTAAACATTCGCGCCCTGCTGCGGCAGGACATCCACGTTCATGATGTTCGCCGCCGCGCGGGCGAAGTTTGCATCGACCTCCGCACCGGTCACGATCAGCGCATTGGACCAGCCGAGAGCCGCGAACTTTGCCGACAGTTCCTTGGTCTTGGGACCGTCGAGTGTCGCGTCGTCCAGAATGATCAGCTTGCCGGCCGCCTGCTTGCTCGACAGGGCGGACCGCAGCGCAAGCGCGCGGACTTTCTTGGGCAGTTTGTGCGAATGATCGCGAACGACCGGACCGAAGATCGTGGCGCCGCCACGGAACTGAGCCGCCCGAAGCGTACCCGCACGCGCGCGGCCACTGCCCTTCTGGTTCCACGGCTTCGCCGTGGTTCCACGAATTTCGCTGACAGTCTTCGTCTTGTGATTACCGCCCCGACGCTTGGCCAGTTGATAGTTGACCATGCGCGCAATGATATCCTTGCGCACTTCAGCGCCGAAGACACCATCAGCCAGGTCAACGGAACCGGCCTTCTTATTGTCGAGGGTGAGAACGTCGCACTTCATCGCGAGCTATTCCTTCTTCTCATCGTTTTCGCCCGTGCTCTCGGGCGTTTCCGGCACCGCTTCGTCTGCAGGCACGGCCTCTTCCGCTACGGGCTCGGATCCGCCACGAAGCGCTGCCGGGAAAGGCGCGTCCTCGGGACGCGCCGTTTTCACGGCATCGAAAATCTCGACCCAGGTGCCCTTGTGGCCGGGCACGGCGCCCGTCACCAGGATAAGGCCCTGCTCCGGGTCCGTGCGGACGACGGACAGATTCTGAACCGTGATACGCGTGGCGCCCATGTGGCCGGCCATCTTCTTGCCCTTGAAGACCTTGCCCGGATCCTGGCTGTTACCGGTCGAACCATGACTACGATGGCTGATGGAAACGCCGTGCGATGCCTCAAGACCGGCAAAATTATGCCGCTTCATGGCGCCGGCGAAGCCCTTGCCGATCGTGATCCCGGCGATATCGACAGCCTGGCCGGGCACGAAATGATCGGCCGTGATCTCGTCGCCGACATTGAGCATCGCGTCTTCGCTGACACGGAACTCAACCAGGCGGCGTTTCGGCTCTACCTTGGCCTTGGCGTAATGTCCGCGCATCGGCTTGGACACGTTCTTGGCCTTGGCAGTTCCCGCGCCAAGCTGGACGGCAAAGTAGCCATTTTTCTCGACGGTCCGAATATCGACGACCTGACAGCCATCGACCTTCAGTACCGTTACGGGCACATGCTCCCCGCCTTCTGTAAAGACGCGGGTCATACCCAGTTTTTGTGCGACAAGTCCCGAACGCATTGTTCTGTCCCTAGAGCTTGATCTCGACGTCGACACCGGAGGCGAGGTCGAGCTTCATCAGCGCGTCCACCGTCTGGGGAGTCGGGTCGATAATGTCGAGCAGCCGCTTATGCGTGCGAATTTCAAACTGCTCACGTGATTTCTTGTCGACATGCGGCGACCGAAGAACCGTATATTTCTCGATCTTCGTCGGAAGCGGGATAGGTCCCCGTACTTCCGCGCCTGTGCGTTTGGCCGTATCGACGATCTCGCTCGTCGACGAGTCAAGAACGCGGTGATCAAAGGCCTTCAGCCGAATGCGAATATTTTGATTTTCCATGATATCGCCCTTTAAAGGCCTTCCCTTGCTGCCGTCTTATTCGGAAATCGAAGCGACGACGCCGGCACCGACCGT
>TARA_R110000868_G_scaffold222048_2_pt1 | contig 17396 bp, 16 predicted proteins | sample TARA_R110000868 | Tara Oceans TARA_R110000868 (sample SAMEA4397489) | marine metagenome | biome: Polar Biome; feature: [SRF] surface water layer (ENVO:00010504); material: water (ENVO:00002006), including particulate matter (ENVO:01000060) such as... | depth 5 m | reverse complement strand
CAATGGTTTTGAATCGGGCTTGGTGGATGCTGTAGTAGTCCTAACATTAGGTTTTTTAGCATAGGTAGTTTTCTTTTTAACTCCGCAACTAATCAGGAACATACCCAAAAACACTGTAATTGCAATTCTTTTTATCATACTTCTATTAATGGTAGATTCTTCCTTTTTAATACTAAATTCATCCCTTCAATACCCTGCAAACCACCGCTGTGTATTGCTAAAATTTGGGTGCCAGGTTTAAAATAATCATTCTTTACCAGCTCTAAAATACCGAATAATAATTTTCCAGTATAAATGGGGTCTGTAGGTATATTGGTCTTTTTCCTAAAATTATTTATAAACTTTATAAGCCCCTCAGAAACCTTGGCATAACCCCCAAAATGATAATCGGTATTGATTTCCCAATTTTCTTTGGCAGTAAAATTACGAATATCTTTTTTTAGAAAATCACCTTTTAAGGAAGGAAACCCTATAATTCTTTGATCATCAAGGGAGGAGTTGATAATTCCCGCCAAGGTTCCACCTGTTCCCACACTGGAACATATGACCTTAAAACCCTTATCTTCCTGGGTCAATATTTCCTCGCAACCCTTTACGGCCAATAAATTTGTACCCCCTTCCGGAATCATATAATGCGGTCCAAAATCCCTTTCCAGCCCCTCTAAAAAAGAACTATCCGCCTTTTTCCGGTAGGCCGTTCTTGAAACAAATTTAAAATTCATTCCATGCTCATGAGCCTTTGAAAGAGTAGGGTTCTGCATCCAATTTTGCTCCAGCTCCTCACCCCTGATCACCCCAATGGTTCCTATTCCGTATAATTTACCGGCATAGGCAGTTGCAGCAATATGATTGGAATATGCCCCTCCAAAGGTTAGAAGGGTATCCAGGCCCCTTTGCTTGGCCTCCAATATGTTATACTTAAGTTTTCGGTACTTATTACCGGAGATAAACGGGTGTATCAAATCTTCCCTTTTTACTGAGAGAGCGACTTGTTTTTCCCTTAAAATAGAAAGATCTACTTTTTGATTTATTCCCTGCACGTTGAAGGCTTTTCGCCCCAAAGATATTTAATAAAGCCATACGGCCTTCTCTCTTGTAGATAATATAAATTAGTTTCATTATCATAAGCCTCCCGTTCAAAGCTTATATTTTGGTAGGCTTTATAGGCATCAAAATAAATGAGAAACCTAATAAGGCCTTCCAATAAATACAAAAAATAAAAAGGGATTATCAACAATTCCTGTTGTTGCCTTAAATGGATTCTTTCGTGATTAAGCAGAATAGCATCCTTTTTCAAAGAAGAGTTCTTTAAAATGATAAAAGGCCAGAGGGAAAGACCAACGTAATTCTTGTAAAAAAAATGTTTAAATACTACTATCATTTACTAGGATAAATAATACACTTATCAAAGATAAGGGGCTATGTCCCAAAAAATTTTCCATATTCGGCTTACTACGAACAAAATAGGTTCAAATGCAAAAAGTATGCTAAACTCTGTTAAAATAAGTATCCATTGTTTTCCTGCGTATATAAATTGGTATAAATCCCATAAATTTACATCAATGAAGAAATTTATACCATTGGAGGAAGGGGATTTTTACCTTTCAGAGGAGGGATACAAAGTTTTCACCAAACAATATCATTTAAAAAGGGGGTATTGTTGTGAAAGTGGCTGTAGACATTGTCCGTACGGCTACAATCAAAAAACAAATGCACAACGCCACAACTAAGGTCTTCGGCATGATTTTTGAGAACATTACAGTGGAATATCATTAGTACTAATTCAAATAAAATAGCTATGAAAAAAATTAGATTACTGGTCGTTCCGATTTTGCTGTTGCTTTTCGCAACTTCCTGCACTTCGGTACGTGTATTATCAGATTATGATAAAGAAGCAAACTTTAATTCGTTTAAAACCTATGCCTTTTATAAGACGGGCATAGACAAGGCCCAAATATCGGATTTGGACAAAAAGAGAATTTTGCATGCCATAGATGACGAGATGAGCTCTAGAGGTTTTGTGAAATCGGAAAATCCTGATATTTTATTGAGCATATTTACCAAAGAAAAACAACAGGTAGATGTGTACAACAATTATTGGGGGGCCGGATTTTATGGTTGGGGTTGGTCTCCGTTTTACTGGGGATCTCCCTATTACGGTGGAAACAATGTTAGCACTAGGACCGAAGGCTCTTTATATATAGACATCATCGATGCCAAGAACAAGGAATTGGTTTGGCAAGGAAGAGGTGTTGGGACCTTGAACAACATTAGAAACATGGAGAAGAAAGAGGCCAGGATAAAAGAGTTTGTTTCTGAAATTTTGGAAGCTTATCCTCCTGGATCAGTTGTAAAATAATACACCTCCCTATACAACCCAAATTACCTATAAAATATTTGGGCGGCCTTTAGGGCATTATATCATATTCCCCTTGGATTCCCTTCCCCCTTTGGGAGGGGAATTTTTTTTGTTTCTTCCCTAAATTGTAGATTGACATAAAAGAAGCCACTACTCTTAAACCATCTTTAATGATAACACTGCCCTGATCGGCTTTAGAATTAACAACAACATCCTTGGGGGTCAAGAGGGCATTTTGTACATTTAAAAATATTAAAAACGCCTTGTATGTCCTACCAAAGCAACTACATATTGGATAAGCTTCCCAAACATTTGAAGCAGTATATAAAACCTCAAAGTTATGAGGACTACTCTCCTATAGATCAGGCCGTATGGCGTTATGTAATGCGAAAAAATGTGGATTATTTAAGTAAGGTTGCCCATAAAAGTTATTTGGAGGGACTAAAAAAAACGGGCATTTCCATAGATGATATTCCCAATATGTACGGTATGAACCGAATTTTGAAGGAGATCGGGTGGGCGGCAGTAGCCGTAGACGGCTTTATTCCCCCTTCGGCCTTTATGGAATTCCAAGCCTACAATGTTTTGGTCATTGCATCTGACATACGGCAATTGGAACATATTGAATATACACCGGCACCCGATATAATCCATGAAGGAGCAGGTCACGCACCCATCATTGCCAATCCCGAATACGCCGAATACCTACGTCGGTTTGGGGAAATTGGATCCAAAGCTATTTCCAGTGCCAAAGATTATGAACTTTATGAAGCCGTAAGGCATTTGTCCATTATAAAGGAGGCCGAAGGCACCCCGCAAATTAATATAGACAAGGCCCAAAAGAAAATCGAGGACTTACAGGAGAACATGGGGGAACCAAGTGAAATGGCACTAATAAGGAACCTGCACTGGTGGACAGTGGAATATGGACTTATCGGTACTTTGGAGGATCCTAAAATATATGGAGCAGGCCTACTTTCTTCTATTGGTGAGAGTGCATGGTGCATGACGGATAAGGTTAAAAAGACACCCTACTCCATGGCAGCAGCACATACCTCCTTCGATATTACAAAACCACAGCCCCAACTTTTTGTTACCCCGGACTTTGCCTACCTCAACCAAGTATTGGAAGAATTTGCCAATACCATGTCCTTGAGAAAAGGCGGATTAAGTGGTTTGGAAAAACTTATAAATTCGAAAGAATTAGGGACCGTGGAACTAAGTACGGGCCTACAAATTTCTGGTAATTTTGAAACTGTGATTGCCCATGAAGGTAAACCAGTCTATCTACTTACAACAGGAAATACGGCACTTGCCTACCGCGAAAAGGAATTGATCGGACATAGTATATTACAGCACCCCAATGGCTTTGGGTCGCCCATAGGGAAATTAAAGGGCATAAATCTAGCCATTGAGGATATGAGCCCCCGCGACCTAAAAGCCTATAATATTTACGAAGGTGAATTAGTGTCCCTAGAATTTATTGGCGACATAAAAGTTACTGGAGAAATTATAACTGGCACCAGAAACCTAAAAGGGGAAATAATACTGATTACATTGGCCAATTGTACGGTTACCCATAATGAAAAAGTACTCTTTCAACCCAATATGGGATTATATCATATGGCGGTTGGCGAAAATATCGTTTCCGTATTCAATGGCCCTGCCGATCTAAAAAGTTTTGATTTAGTGACCCATAAAGTTACGGACACGACTATAAAATCGACCAAAACTCAAAAAAGGAAGCAATTAGAGCAGTTGTACAAGCAAGTAAGGGAATTCAGGGAAGGCAAAAACACTACCATCTCCAGAAACAAGGTTTTTCAGGAAATAAAAGCCAACCATCCTGAAGATTGGTTGCTCGCAGTTGAATTGTACGAATTGGCAAAAAATAATGACGATATAAGTTTTGCCAAAGAACTGAAGGCCCACTTGGAAGCCCTTAAACATCAAAAACCGCAATTGGGACATCTAATTGACGACGGACTTGGCTTGGTAGATCAAAGCCTGGTACTTTAGCCTTCGTACTATTTTTCAATTGGATTCCCTATATTTATGCACCACCTTTAATAGACCAGAAATGAAGTTATTGACTTATTACCTTTGCTCTTTATTTATTTTATCCACGTCCATTGTAACATCCCAAACCAATTATGAGGAAAGTCAGGTCCCCACTTTTGAAGTACCGGATCCCTTAATGACCTTTAGTGGAAAAAAAATAAACTCTGTTCAGAAATGGGAAAAGATCAGAAGACCAGAGCTACTTCATTTTTTTGAAAGTAAGGTATACGGGAAGCTACCCAAGACCCTAAAAATAGATTCCTATGCCATTCTGGAACAGGACGACAATGCACTAAACGGCAAAGCCAAACGCAAGCAAATAGAACTTACTTTTAAGAAAAACGGCAAAAAATTAAATTTTACCATTTTGCTCTATCTACCCAAAAACGTGGACAAAGCTCCTGTTTTCTTGGGATATAATTTTTATGGAAACCATACGATTACTGAAGACAAGGCGGTCTTAATATCATCAGCCTGGGCCAGTAACAATGAGGCTTTTGGCGTTGAGAACCATACCTTGACCGAGGAATCCAGAGGTAAAAGAACCAATCGCTGGGCCATTGAAAAAATACTGGATGCCGGTTATGGGCTAGCCACTATTTATTATGGGGAAGTTGACCCTGATAAAGATGATTTTACGGACGGAATCCACAATCTATTGTATCAACCAACCCAAAGTAGGCCAGAAACCGACGAATGGGGCAGTATTGCAGCATGGAGCTGGGGCATGGTCAGGGCATTGGATTACTTTGAAAAAGAACCAGATATTGACGCCACAAAGGTCATCGCTTTTGGCCATTCACGCTTGGGAAAAACATCACTTTGGGCAGGGGCCACAGATAAAAGGTTCGCTGGAGTAATTTCAAACAACTCCGGCTGTGGAGGTGCAGCGCTATCCAAACGCAAATTTGGTGAAACCATAGGCCGCATCAATACTAGTTTCCCTCATTGGTTTTGCGATAATTTTAATGAGTACAACGATAACGAAGAAGCGTTGCCAGTGGACCAGCACCAATTATTAAGCCTTATTGCACCAAGGCCGCTTTACGTAGCTAGTGCGGAAGGAGATGAGTGGGCCGATCCCAGGGGCGAATTCCTTTCCACCTATTATGCATCTTCTGTCTATGGGTTATATGGAAAGAAAGGAATAGGTCCCATGGAAATGCCCAAGGTAAACCAACCCATTCAAAACACAGTTGCCTATCACATTCGTACCGGAAAGCACGATGTTACCGACTACGATTGGGAAAATTATATTAAGTGGGCAAATGCCTTTGTGAAATAGCAGAAGAATAAACCTGAGCCAGAGACCCCTTAATTCAACATTTTTAAGTCGTCCAAATTTTCGATGTTTACATCCCCATAAACCAGGGTCCAGCCCAAGGAATTGGTCAACACCAAGAATTTGGAAAGCTCGCTAAGGAGTCGGTTCTCCGCATTGGACTTTAAAGTAGAGGCCTCAATTTTTTTCATCAAAGAGGCATTTACGTTGCGTTTAATTTTATTGTAGTCTTCGGCATTGAACGGATTTAAATAATCCGCTGTAATATCGTAATATTCAAAATCGGGGTTTATCTTTATTTCTGGTGCGGGTATATCAAGTATTCGGAGTGTTTTGGTATCCTCATCGATGTCAAATTTTATCAAACTTAAATCGTACCCTACCGTTACCTCTGCATTTACCACCACCAAGGCCTTTTTATTAGCGGTTATCAATGGCCCGAACAATTGTTGGGAATCCTTGTAATTGTATACCTCGGCAAAATGCCCCTCCGTGACTATAAGTTTGGAAACGTTATTTATCTGCTCTTGAATGAGCATGGAATTCTCTATTAAAATGGACTTCTTTTCTTTATCCTCCGCACAGGATCGAAAAATGAGAACAAAAGCCAAAGCAACCAATACACCTACAAAAAACTTTTTCATACCATTAATATATGCTATAGTAAAGAAATAAAGTACTAATTTACCTAAATAAGATTGATTCGCTTTGCCTTTTGCACAGCCTCCAATTTACTATGCACTTGAAGTTTTGTATAAATATTTTCTATATGCTTCCGGACAGTACTAGGTGACAAAAAAAGGTTTTCCGCAATCATTGTATAACTTAGGCCTTTGCTCAATTGCTCCAAAACCTCAATCTCACGGTTTGTCAAGAAGACTTCTTCCTGAGCCGAAATATTATCAATTGCTATAGGATTTCTCAACAACCTCAGTGTTCTTAACGCTATTGAAGGAGTCATTGCCGCTCCTCCGTTCAGAGTGTCAAAAATTCCTTTGTACAGTGCATCAGGACCAACCTCTTTCAGTAAATACCCATCGGCCCCGGCTTTTATAGCATTAAATATATTCTCATCAGTATTGAACACAGTTAGCATTACAATCTTTATTTGAGGATATTTGTTCTTTATTTTTTCAGTAGCCTCAATACCACCCAAAACGGGCATTTCTATATCCATCAAAATAAGATCCAAATGATGATCTTCTTCTAATTTTTCCAAACATTGTAAGCCGTTGACCGCTTTCCATTTAATAACTATTGCTTCAAAGAAGGCAAGTTTATCCTCTACTGCCTTTAACAGAAAAGAATTGTCGTCTACAATGGCTACCTTTATTTCCATTTTTTATTTGTGAACAGGGATATTAAAAATAATTGAAGTCCCCTGGCTTAAAGTTGAATTTATTTTTAGTTCACTATTTAGATCCTTGACTCTTTTTTGCATATTTGAAAGGCCATTCCCTGAAGTGACTTCAGAAAGCACAAAGCCTACCCCATTATCCGTCACTTCCACATGAAAATAATCCATGGTCTTGTGGATGCCTACTTCTATATGCTGTTCTATTTTTTCACTATGTTCAAATGCGTATTTAAGGGCATTATTAACGGACTCTTGAATGACTCTATATAAATTTATGCCCTCTTCGGCAGTGAATGAATACGATGTATCTATATCCGAATCTACCACAAAATCAAAGCCCACCTTTTCCGATACCTTGGCCGCGCTAGTTATAAAGGTTTTTATGCGATTTTGTAAATCTTCAAATGTGATGGATTCTTTATTCATCGCCCATATCGTATCCCGCAATTCGTTGATGGTAGTTTTAGTGAAAATTTCTATTTCACACAGTTTATCCTTAATCCTAATTTCACTGGATTGCAGTCCATATTTCAAGGTATCTATGGATGAAATAATAAAGGTAAGTTGACTGCCAATATTATCGTGTAGATCCCTGGATATTCTTAACCTTTGTTCCTGTAATCTATTTTGGGTTTCTATTTGAACCAAAGCTGTTTTTAATTCATTTTCTTTTAGCAATTGCTTGTTCCGTAAACGCTGTTGGCTGTAAAAAAGATACCCTATCAATCCCAATAAAAACGCAACCGATAGTGATCCATAAATTAGATTGTTCTTTTTGTTGATCTCCAGTTTGTTTTGAGCCAATTGCGACTGTTGCTCGGACAGTTCTTTCTCTTTTTTCTCTGCTTGATATTTTGCCTCCAACTCAAGAATCACCTTAGTCTTCCCAATCTGAAATAACTCATCTTTTTTATGTATAAATTTCTGATTAGTGGTATACGCTAGATCACTATCCCCTTTTTTAAAATAAGCTTCAGATAGGAGTTGGAGGGCATTGACCTCAAATTCCTTAAAATCTTTCTCCCGGGCTACTTCCAAAACTTTATTGAGTTGGGCTATGACAACATCATATCTCTTAAAACTTAATTGGTTCTTGGCAAATCCTATGCTGGTATTGGCAAGTTCATATTCATTGTTATCGGATATAAACATGGCCATGGCCTCCTGATATGTTCTTTCCGCTTTCTTGTGTAGGCCCAAACTATCCTCTGCTACCGCAATATTATTCAACATATACGGAACATATCTATGATACCCCAATTCTATATACCGATCAGCTGCAGTATGGGCGTAACCTTTTGCGTCATCAAATCTTTTTAAGCGCAACATCACCGCACCTATGTTTCCGGTAGTAACTGTAATCCCAAAGTTGTTCTTACTTTTCTTATACAATTCAAGTGCCTGTTCATAGTAGTCCAGGACCTTTGTATATTCTTCCTGTTTTTTATAAACAACACCTATGTTGCTTAATACCATTGGTACCAAATCTGGATCATTGGTATTCTTCTCGTAAATTTTTAATGCCTTAAAATAATATGCTAAGGAGGTTTCAAAATTTCCTTGTTCATCTTCCAAAATACCTAGGTTATTATAGGTATTTGCTATTCCAATACTATCTGCCGTCAATAAATTAGCGGAAAGACTTTTAGAGTGATAATACATTGCACTATCATAAACCGATTTAGCTTGATAAGCACTGGCTATAGTGTTATACGCAGAGGCGTAAAGATTTTTTTGATTCGTTTTTTTAGCCTCCAGTAAAGAAGTCATTCCATAAACCAATGAACTATCCAGATCTATGTTCCTATACTGCCAGGAAATCTCGTTTAAAGTACCAACAAGAAGCTCTCCTTTCTGAATTTTTGAAACGTGCAATAGACTATCCAGCCTTTTTTGCTGAGCATTACAATTTATAATCGCTAGAAATGCTAACAAAAAAAATAGACATTGCCTTTTCATTAGTACAATAATCGGAAAAAATTCCAATTTATACTACACTTTAAACAAGCAATGATTCTTTTAAATTATACCTTATAAAACTATACCTATCCAATCCATTAACCCTATCGGCAGATACTTGTTGATGTAAGGCAATACATTCATTATAGTAGCCAATGAGATCACTGTGAGCCTTAATAATTTTATGGTTCTTATTTTTAAAATAAAAAAAGACCATAAAAGCGATTGCTATGTTAGCTATGACGATTAAAATTGGAATAGACATACCTTTGGTTTTAATACACTTTGCAGAATACCATATAATGTAATAATGCCAAAGAACAACAATGTATCTTCGGCATTATTAGGGAACTTGCATTAAGGCAATTACTGTTAGACCTAAACACCTTACCATCCCAAGATTGTGGAATAAGTCGTTTAAATTTCCTGTTAAAGTACTCTTTACTTATTCAGTACTTGGTTTGTATGATATCCTAGAAGCTTTTTACCCGCCAAATACATTCCCTCCGCATATTTGCCTCCATCGGGCTCGAGCCATTTCGTAGTTTCGCTATAATTATCACCTCGAATGGAAACTATTGGATTCATTAATGTTGCCGTTGCTTGGGTCTGCGTTGAATAGGCTGCAATCTTTTCTTTCTGCATAACGCCGTCAATTTCCAAATCAGATTTCATACCTCCCAAATACTGAGATTCCGGACTCCCACCAATTTTCAATTTTCCACGTGTAAAGTTGACATAACTGGAAAGTCCAACTGCCTGTTTCGATTTGTCGAACATGCTTGTTAGTCCTGCTGAGGTCTTTTCATCCGTAACGGTGTACGTATCCGCTAACCTATAATTTACAAAAAGCTTTACTTTGGCCTGATTGCCTATATTCCAATCTGTCCCCATGGAAGAAAAAACATATACCAAGGCAACATCGGCTACCAAGGCATCATCCAATTCACTGGATAAATTTTGAGCTGTTTTATCAAATCCACCCAATTTTGAAGAGAATGCATTTCTATCTTTATAAAAATAAGAAAATCCTGACGGTACAACAGCAATGATCCCTGTCATATCGGTTTCGAAAAATAATGGACCAGCAGCCTTTTCCCAGCCCTTATAGGTGTCTGTTTTTCCTGCTTCTTCACTTGTTATAAGCTCATAACCCTTATTTTTAAAATCAGTTATAAACTCTGTGTACAATTGATCTGCTTTTGCTTGAAGGGCCTCTTTGTCCAAAGACGCCAATCCAACGGCCGCTTTAGCTTTGGAAGCGTTTTTAATAGTTCGTCCAAATCCACCGGCTTTTTTTTCATCAACCGCCTCCTTATAAATTTCAAAATTTATGGTAAAGCTCGAAATATAGATTTTCTTGGGCCCATCACCAATTTTATTGGATTTATAACCATCATCTTTTGGCTTGAATTCTCCTAAATTTTGGGCATGTGCAATAGTAACGGCAAATAGAAAGATAAAAAGGTAAGAAGAATTAAATCTTGTTTTCATGAAGTTTAAGGTTTAAATTATTTACCCCAAAACTCAAAAAAAATAGCGGACCAAACTATAGGGCAATTGCCTTATTTTGATCAGAATTTTACGAACGGAAACTGATTTTGAAGCAAATGCATCCTTTCCTTAAGATGCTGTAAAAATTTTTGATGACTTTCCGCCACTGGTTGAAATGGCCTATGACTTAATCCTTTTTGAATTGCGGCTACTTCATCCATGGTTTTATAGGAGGTTTCGGAAATCCATACCATTTTAAATTTTTCCCAGATATAGTCGATCGCCAGATCATTGGGATGCACCATATCCTTTGCATAGAAGCGATAATCCCGAAGTTCATCCATCATTAGTTCATAGCTGGGAAAATACACCGCCTTGCCTTTTTTTAGCACTTGGTGAACCGCCGTGATCAAGTGCGCCTTACTCTGCTGATTTTCTACAAAGCCATCCTTTAGGTGACGCACCGGGGAGACCGTAAAAATAATTTCTGCCTCTGAATTTACAGCTCCGATATGGTTAATAATCTCTTTTAGGCTTTGACTAATTTTTTCTATTGAAAGCAACTGTTTTCCAAACGCCTTTTGAGGCACTTTATGACAATTGGCCACTTCCTTTCCGCTCTCCTTCAATTGATAGGCCCAAGCCGTGCCCAAAGTAATTACAATATGGGAAGCACTGTTTATCTGAAGTTGTGATTGCAGTAAACCGGAGTTTAAATTCTGAAGCAATCCTTCCTTGGTCAAGGAGGACAAATCTGAATGTGCGTCATAGCTCTGCCAACGGTCATTCAAAAAAAACACCTCATCCTCCGTATATTGTTTCTGATGAATGGCCCTGGAGATCAAGTTTTCGATTGACAAAGGGTGAAACAAAATTCCAAACGGATTTTGAAGTATTTGAAATTTATAATAGGATAGTTTGTCACCTATATTTTCAACAAAACAAGACCCAAGCAGCATTAATCGACTTGTATAATCGATCTGATTTTCAGCTTTTGCTAAAGGTACTTGTGTTTGTAGCTTCATTTTTCATAGTTGACATTAAACCTGCAAGGGCTACATCAAATAACTTTTGGCCTTTTCCAATGCTTCCGGGATTCCGGCCGGATTTTTACCTCCGGCAGTAGCGAAAAAGGGTTGTCCCCCACCGCCACCTTGGATATATTTTCCAAGTTCGCGCACAATGGTTCCAGCGTTCAATTTTCTATCGTTTGCCAATTCCTTGGATATATAGCAGGACAAAATGGCCTTCCCGTCTTTTTCAGATGCAAACAACAAAAATAGGTCCTTCCTATTCTGCCCCATTTCAAAGGACAAATCTTTTATTCCCGCTGCATCCAAATCCACCTTTTTGGCCAAATATTGAATTCCGTTAACTTCGGATAGTTCATTCAGCAATTCCCCTTTCAAATTTTTAGCTTTATCCTTCAACAGGTTTTCTACTTCTTTTTTCAGCCTTAAATTCTCCTCCTGCAAAGCAGTTAATGCCTTAACGGGTTCTTGGGAATGGTTTAAAAGTTCCCTTAATTCCAAAAGAGTGTTATTGCTCTCCGAATAAAAGTCCTTGACCGCATCGGAAGTTATGGCTTCTATTCTACGGATTCCCGCAGCAACCGCTCCTTCAGACTTAATTTTAAAATGCCAGATATCGGCAGTATTCTGCACATGTGTCCCACCACAAAGTTCTACAGATTGTCCAAAACGTATGGTGCGCACCGCGTCACCGTATTTTTCTCCGAACAGGGCCATTGCCCCTTGTTCCAAGGCCTTTTCCATAGGCACATGTCGCTGTTCTTCCAAAGGAAGTCCGTTACTTATACGTGCATTGACGAATCTTTCTATGGCTTCCAATTCATCAGCACTAAGCTTGGCAAAATGAGAAAAATCGAAACGTAGGTACTTGGAGTGTACCGCCGAACCTTTTTGTTCCACATGTGTTCCCAAAATTTCCCGCAAGGCCTGGTGCAATAAATGGGTAGCGGTATGGTTGCATTCGGTTCTTTTACGTTGCTTTGCATCTACCACCGCCTTGAATTTATCCCTAGGATCCCTTGGTAGGTTTTTGGCAAAGTGAATTATCTCGTTATTTTCTTTCTTGGTATCCAGAATATATACGACATCACCATTAGGGGCCTCCAAATATCCTTTGTCCCCTACTTGACCTCCCCCTTCTGGATAAAAAGGAGTAAGATTAAACACCAACTGATACTGCTCACCTTCCTTTTTGGAAGTTACTTTTCTGTATTTTACAATCTTAACCGTTGTTTCCAAATGGTCATAACCCACAAATTCCTGCTGCGGATCATCGGCAAGAACGATCCAATCTTCTTTGGAAACTTCAGAGGCCGATCTGGAACGTTTTTTTTGCTCCTGCATGGCAATATCGAAACCTTTTTCATCCAACTCAAAACCTCTTTCACTTAGAATAAGTGCTGTAAGATCAATTGGAAATCCGAAAGTATCATAAAGTTCAAAAGCCTTTCTGCCATCTATTTTTTTGCCCTTGTTTTCGCCAACAATATTATCCAACAACAATAAGCCCTGGTCCAAGGTCTTCAGAAAGGAATGTTCCTCTTCCTTGACCACATTTTCTATTAACTGACGTTGATCTTTGAGCTCGGGAAAAGATTTTCCCATAGTATCCGTAAGCACCTTCACCAAACGGAACATAAAGGGTTCCTTGGTATTTAAAAAGGTAAATCCGTAACGTATGGCCCTTCTCAAGATTCTTCGGATTACATAACCTGCACCGGTATTGCTCGGCAATTGTCCGTCCGCAATGGAAAAAGATACCGCCCTAATGTGATCGGCAATTACCCTAATGGCAATATTTATTTCCTCGTCCTTTCCGTATTTGGAATTTGTTATGGTTTCTATCTCTCTGATTATCGGCGTAAACACATCGGTATCATAGTTGGATTGCACCCCTTGCATTACCATACACAAACGCTCAAAGCCCATTCCGGTATCCACATGCTTGGCGGGCAAGGATTCCAATTGTCCATTGGCCTTTCTGTTGTACTGCATAAAAACCAAATTCCATATTTCCACCACTTGGGGGTGATCCTGGTTTACCAAAGATGCACCGGAAACCTTTGCCTTTTGTTCAGGGGAACGAATATCTACATGTATTTCAGAACAAGGTCCACAGGGCCCTTGGTCTCCCATTTCCCAAAAATTATCCTTCTTGTTGCCAAAAAGGATTCTATCCTTGGCCACTATTTTGCCCCATAGCTCCAAGGCCTCCGTATCCTGATCCAATTGGTCCGCATCCTTACTTCCCTCAAAAACGGTAACATAAAGACTATCCTTGTCTATCTTACACACATCGGTTAAAAACTCCCATGCCCAGGCAATGGCCTCGGCCTTGAAGTAGTCTCCAAAACTCCAGTTGCCCAACATTTCGAACATGGTATGGTGATAGGTATCCTTTCCTACTTCCTCCAAGTCGTTATGCTTACCACTAACACGTAGACATTTCTGGGTATCGGCAACACGGGTCGACTTTGGCACAGAGTTGCCCAGAAAAAACTCTTTAAACTGATTCATTCCCGCATTGGTAAACATCAAAGTTGGATCATCCTTGATCACCATAGGTGCAGATGGAACTATTTTATGGCTTTTTTCCTTAAAAAATTCTAAAAACTTGGCTCTAATTTCTTGGGATTTCATGTAAATTGGTAAGCTTTTTATATATTTAACGGTTGGTAGAAAACATTTAGCAAATTTGCAAGTTATCTATAAACACAAGCACAAAAATAGAATAAATTAGATACATGTCTAAGGTAAAATACTATTACGATCCGGACACTCTCTCTTATCGCAAGATAGAACCCAGAAAATCCAGAAGATACAGAAATATAGCGCTCTTTTTTCTAGGGTCCCTACTTTTTGGATTCTTGGGTCTAATTTTACTTTTAAATACCAATTTGGTGAATACCCCACGTGAACTTTCCTTGGCCAGGGAGGTGAAAAATTATGAACTACAGTTCGAATTTTTGGGCAAAAAAATGGAGCAGATAGAAAATGTACTGGCCAATATTGAGGACCGGGACAACAATATCTACAGATTGTATTTTGAAGCAAATCCCATATCCGAAGAACAGAGAAGAGCAGGGTTCGGAGGGGTCAACAGGTACAAATCCCTTGAAGGTTTCAACAATTCCGAAATGATTATCAGCACTACCAAGAGGCTGGATATTATCCAAAAACAAATGGTGATCCAATCCAAATCCTTGGATGAAATTACCAAACTGGCGGAGGAAAAAGAAAAATTATTGGCGGCAATTCCCGCAATACAACCCATAAAAAACGAAGATCTTACACGCATGGCCTCTGGTTACGGTTGGCGCTCCGACCCCTTTACCAAGGCTAGGAAAATGCACTGGGGAATGGATTTCACCTCTCCCAAAGGAACTCCCATCTATGCCTCGGGAGATGGAACTATTACGCGGGCGGACAACAACGCCTCGGGTTACGGAAAACATATAAGAATAGATCATGGTTATGGATATATGAGCCTCTACGGCCATTTAAGTCAGTACAACGTCAAAGCCCGCCAAAAGGTAAAAAGAGGCGATCTTATTGGCTTTGTAGGTAGCACCGGACGTTCCGAAGCGCCTCACCTGCATTATGAAGTATGGAAAGATGACGAACGCATTAACCCTATCAACTTCTATTACGGCAGTTTAACTGCGGAAGAATTCGAAAATATGTTGAAATACGCAACCCAAGAAAACCAATCCCTGGATTAATGCATATAGATCTTCCAGAAAAACGATATTATGGTATTGGTGAAGTGGCCGATGCCTTTGATGTGAACGCCTCCCTCATCCGTTTTTGGGAGAAGGAGTTCGATGTGCTGAAACCTAAAAAAAATGCCAAAGGCAATAGAAAATTTACGCCCCAGGACATAAAGAACCTTCAATTGATCTTCCATTTGGTAAAAGAGCGCGGTTTTACCCTGGAAGGGGCCAAAATCCATCTTAAGGAAGACAAGCTAAAAACCTTGTCCACTTTTGATGTTATCCAGAAATTGGAAAAGGTAAAGGCGGAATTGATCAAAATAAAAAATCAACTATAATCAACACTAAATACTCTGATCATGAAAAAATGGTTAATACCAGTAATTATCCTAGTCGTTTTGGGCATAGGTCTATACCAATGGGCGGTAGGTTTCAACAATACCGCTGTTAAACTAAAGGAAACCTCTACACAGACATGGGCCAATGTAGAGAGTGCCTATCAAAGGAGGAACGACCTTATTGGAAACCTAGTCAAAACGGTGCAAGGTGCAGCGGATTTTGAAAAGGGAACACTTACAGCTGTTATAGAAGCAAGGGCCAAGGCCACCTCGGTAAGCATTGACCCCGCCAACATTACCCCAGAGCAACTCGCAAAATTCAATGAGGTTCAAGGTGGATTGAGTGGTGCACTAAAAAGCCTTTTGGTTACCGTGGAACGTTACCCGGACCTAAAGGCAAATCAAAATTTTCTGGAACTACAGTCACAATTGGAAGGCACGGAAAATAGAATAAATATAGAACGAAATCGTTTTAACGAAAGCGTATTGCCATACAACAACCATATTAAAACCTTTCCAAATTCAGTCTTGGCAGGTATTTTTAATTTTGACGAATTGGCTTACTTTAAATCGGAAGCCGGAGCGGAACAAGCTCCTGACGTGAATTTCGAATTCAATTAAAATTTTATGTCCAAAGTAGAAGATTTTTTAACGGCTGATGAGGAATTGGAAATAGTGAATGCCATTGTTGAGGCCGAAAAAAATACTTCTGGGGAAATTAGGGTGCATATTGAACCGCAGTCCAAAAAAAATCATTTTGAAAGAGCCCAAGAGGTATTCCACTATTTAAAAATGGACAATACCAAAGAAGAAAACGGGGTCCTCATATACATCGCGGTACATGATAAAAAATTTGTGATCTATGGTGATAAGGGAATAAACAATGTGGTTCCCGATAATTTTTGGGACAGCACCAAAACTACCCTCGAAAATCATTTTAAAAAAGGACAATTTAAGCAAGGCATCATAGAAGGAATTCTCATGGCCGGCAAAGAATTGGAAACCCATTTCCCTTGGCGGCATAACAATCCCAACGAACTAAGCAATGAAGTATCTAAAGGGTAGTCTCTTATTCCTAGTATTAAGCAGCTTCTCCATATCTGTTGCGCAATTTAAAATTCCGGAAAAACCAAAACTTGAGGAACAGACAAGTGTTTATGATTATATAAACCTACTTTCTCCCCAGGAAACCAAAAGCCTGGAGCAAAAATTGATCCGCTATTCGGATAGTACGTCCACACAGATCGTGTTGGCCATTATCTCTACTACTGACGGGGAAAATATAAACTTTTTAGGCGCCAACTGGGGACATGCCTGGGGCATTGGACAAGCCAAGGAAGACAACGGTATTTTAATATTATTGGCCAGGGATGACCGTAAAATTGCCATCAATACAGGTTATGGCATAGAGCCACTGTTGACAGATGCCCTATCCAAACGGATTATAGAAACCGTCATTATCCCAGAATTTAAACAGGATAAATATTACGACGGACTCAACAAAGGGGCGGATGCCATATTTAATGTTCTCAAGGGTGAGTTTAAGGAAGACCGCAGCTTTGACAACAACCCGGGATTTCCATTTAGTACCGTATTGCCATTTATCATTTTCATTGTAATTCTCATCATTCTCTCCAATAAAGGGAGAAGAGGTGGTGGTGGAAATGGAGGAAACCACAAAGGAATGGACCTATGGGACATTATTGTACTTAGCAATATGGGAAGAGGCGGTTATAGATCTGGATCATCCGGTGGTGGCTTTGGCGGCGGTGGCAGCTTCGGCGGTGGAGGAGGTTTTGGAG
>TARA_R110000868_G_scaffold178700_4_pt1 | contig 17398 bp, 33 predicted proteins | sample TARA_R110000868 | Tara Oceans TARA_R110000868 (sample SAMEA4397489) | marine metagenome | biome: Polar Biome; feature: [SRF] surface water layer (ENVO:00010504); material: water (ENVO:00002006), including particulate matter (ENVO:01000060) such as... | depth 5 m | reverse complement strand
AAAAGCTACAGGATACGCACTAACGTCTTGAGCAGATTCCCTTAGTATATCATATGATTGTGATAGCAATTGTGATAGTTGTACTGCCATAAAAGAGTGTTAAGTCTTCTATGCAGTTATTCCCTATCGAGAGGTGCTATGAATTGTAATTATTATATTCGCTCTGTAGAGATTGCAAACTAAATTTCTGTTATTCAGTAGAGTTGTGCTGTCTTTTCTTGAAATGCTTTGCAAACTTCTTCACTTATATCTTTACCATATCCAACAAAGTAAGGGTTCACATGCCATTTTTTATCTACCTTTGCAAGTATTGCTTTGTCTTTCAATCTATTGAGAAGTGTGTAATAGTTCGTCTGAGCCATTCAAACAAGACTCTCAAATTTACTCATCATTACTTGATTGTCTGAGTCAATAATACAATCAGCAAGCATGAGTAGATATTTGCTATCAGATCAAGCGACCTGTGCTATCTTTGTTTGTACGCCTTCCTGTGTATAGAATTTCATAAAGTGAATATTACGACGAGTTATTTTACCTTTTACTTTTATCTCCCTAGACTGTGTGATAGGCACATATTCTCAAGTGTCATCGTCTAGATAGTAGTAATTCTTTTCAGGTTCTATGTCTATAACCTTGCGTTTTCGTTCGCTTCTCATAAAATACTTTTACATTACAGATTAAAAGAGTCTTCTCAGGGACTCTTTTATTGTATTCACTATATGCCAGCATGCAAATTATATATATGCCAGCATATAAAATTACTCCATGTACGCATATAGTAATTATTTGTAGAAAAGGCTTCTGTATCATACTTTCTCGTGTTTCCTTATATCTATCTATCTATTTTACTGTATCTTGTACCGACATTCTGTGGGTTTATATTTACAGTGTTACTTCAATATATCCTTCAATGCTTCTTTAGCTTGTTCAAATGATTCGATAGTGTAGGTTATCTTTTCAGTTGCTTTTCCTGTTAGTAATTGGTTTTGTTTGAATGCACTCTCTCGTACACTAACAAGATCACTAATCTTTATATCTTCTCCTGCATCTATAAGAGATTGTAATAATGCATCAGCTGTAGATTGTAACTTATCATTCCTGGTGATTAAATTCGCCACAGCAACGCTCTCTCCGCAAACTTCCGCAAACTCTGTCTGTAAAATATTTTGAACAGTCCTCTCTGGAATATCTAATTGCTCAGCAATATCACTACCTTGAGCATTTGTGTTAATCTTTGTCTCTATTATCTTTGCTTTTATTTCACTAGATGTTTTCTTTCACTTCATATTTATTGGTAAATCAATTATAGTATGTGATAACTTCTTTGGTTTTATCGTCAGTAAAAAAGTACGTTGTGTTCTTTGGTAAATCTATAGGTATTGTGAGTGTTCCAGAATTCTTGTCATAAACACCTTTCAATGTAGTTGAAAACTTATTCATACCTATAATTTAGTCTTTAATAGTAGAGAGCCAAGGTGCTTGCCAAACACCAGTAAATTCTTCAGTGACTTTTCAATCTATAACTCTCTCTACATTTACACTTCCATCAGTATTAGGAGTAGTATATATAATGAGTGTCTCTTGAGGTTTAGATTTATCAGATGGGTCGTGGTAGTTAGTCATGTTTTATATAGCTAAGAATTGTTATTATTATAGGAAATAATGGTTTAATTTCAACTAGTTTCCTTTATCTTATTAAGTACAGCTTGGAGTTCGGAGATACGAGCCTTTTGATCTGTTCACCATTCATCGTCTACCTTCATTTCTTCTGTGAGTTCTTCTACCCTCTCTTCAATATAGGAGATGATGGGGTTCATAGGTTATTTGATTAGTAATTCTATCAAGCAAATGGTATATACAATAGCAAGGATAAATAAAATGGCTTTCATATTATTCCTTATTAGATTTTAAGTGTAGCAATCAAGGCTCTGTCATCCTGTGATCTCTTCATAAATTTCTCAAACTCTTCTGCATCCTGTTTATTACCACTGATGTAAAAGTCATTTCATCTCCAGCATCACATATAAAGAAGTTTTTTATCTTCCCAGTTATGTCATAAATCGTAGAGTATCCCCTCCATTGTCTCTACTAGTCTCTCTCGATTGTTGTACATACCGAGGAGACCTGATAATTGGCGTTTTAGTTCTGAATTGTCCATAGGTTAAAGTGAGGAAATAAAATCTAGTAATTCATCTCTCATAAGAAGTGACGACCTAGGGAATACTGTTTTTTCTTTTACAAGTTTTGTAAACTTCTCCTTCATTCTATCTTCTGCTTCCTTTTCTATAGTTTCTATGAAAGAAAAAAGCTCTTCTAAATCTCAATAGCAATCTACTTCTGACACTATTCAGAATTTCTGTGTAAATCTTTCTCTAGTAGTAGTTGTCATATTAGTTTTGTTTAGCTATTAGTTTGTTTGCTGCGATGTCCTGAAATTTCCATGTATATCAATTTATGTGTTTGATTTTTCCAGATACACATCTATCTATAAACCATCGGCTACATCATGTTTTTCTTTCAGCTTCTAGTTTTCAATAAAATTCTTCAATGATATTTCAATCTAAATCTATTTGTAGTATTGGTTTACATCTGGTTGGCTTTTTTCAATTCTGATAAGCGTGGTATCAGTTTTCTGATACAGTAACCCACTCTAAGTTTTCAACTCTGTTATCAGACTTTATGCTATTCTTATGATTCACCTGTGGCTTATTATCAGGATTTGGAATATATGTAGTGGCTACCAATCTATGCACTGACATTCTTTTATGTTTACCATTCTTATGTGTATTAACAAACAAATATCAAAGTTTGTGTACTTGTGGTATTAAAAAGTTAGAAGATGTATTCTTGCATTTTTTCGGATAAGTATATATCCTACCATCTTCTGTTGCTGCGTACCATCACTCGTATCACGGAATATCTTTCATAGCTAAAAAAATAACCTCTAAGGGAGATGCAGGCGACATCGCTAAACGAAACCTACAACTCCCACAGAGGATATAAAAAAGCGATGTCTTTAATCCGTTTAGCATAGTAATTATATTGATTTTATAGTTATTTCAAATGTTTTCTCTCATACTTTCATGTTTGTTTTCTGCTCTTCCTGTCATGGTGTGAATTGGGTCGTTTCCATTTTGGAAATAGGAGGAGTCTCTAGTGAGGTGAGGAAATCCCTAACTTCATTAAGTTCAAATAGTCTACCACTTACGTATGATCATTGTCATATTGATCGGATTCACTCTATTACTTTTATTCTCCTCTCCAGTTCTTCCCTTAGCTTGTCCGACCTAATGTATGTTATAATAGGATTTTCTGCCCTTAGCTTTTCGAGAATAGAGTCTTCATTCTCTTTTACTTCTTCCAAATCACCTCATGCAATCCAATCTAAAATACTCTCTACATGATAAAATTGTCATTTTGGTTTGTATGTCTTGCCGTCAAATTCAATAGTTATCATAGGTTATTTAGTTAGTTTTAAGCTGGTAGGCAACTCAGAGAATTTCTTGTTTCGATTTTCTCTCAATTTTTTTATAGATGCTCTATGGCTTATAATTCTCTCTGGTTCTTGATTCTTGTTTTTAAAATATTCTTTCCTCTTTTCTTTTTTATAATCTAGCCATTCTTGTGTGAATCACTTTTCTTCAAGGAAATTCCAGACAGTAATGGCATTCTTTCTCATATTATCGAGTTATAGATACAAAAAGTGCAGAAATTGGTAATAGCATGGCGTAAAACTGCCATTCATAGAATTGAATACCACATATAGATAGTACAAGTCATACAATTGATCAAAAAATAACATATTTCATATTATCGAGTCAATTTAAGAATTAAACGAGCTAATAGAGGAGTGAGAATAATTGCTCAGATTGCAGATGGGATGAGTTCTAACATAAAAGGAATTAGAAGTAAGTAATCCCATTATATCCAACTCTTATACAATTGCAAACTATTTATGTTATTATTACTTTACTTTATCCAATTAGGATTTCCAGCTGGATAATGTTCAGTAGATAATACCTTTTCAATAGGCAATCATTTACGGAGTCTGCTATATATAGTAATATATGGCATATCGAGTTCAATAGCCCATTGTTTGAGTGTTAAACTTTTTCATTCGTGGTCTAGTGTTTTTATGAGTGAGTGCATAGGAATTGTTTTTTAGGTTTATAGTCTATTCAGAGTTCAAAACATTTCTTATAGTATTTCTGAATAGTTTCGAGGATTTCTGAGTCTTCTATTTTAGCAGTTCAGGAAGCAAATATAGATATAAGGTCGGCTCTATCTGGTCAATATGTCTTATTTATGTATAAAGCGTGCTTCCATTGCTCTCAAGATAAAAGCATATTGCAGCGATAGCATTGACTATGTGAGTTGTCTCCCGACCATCTGGTGTGATAATGCCTTCTACTTTGGAAATGACCACACTGTGCCTGTTCTGTCCAAGCAGTGCCGCAGGTACAGCAAGGTTTTCAAGCATCTCTTCATCGGATATAGATAGAGAAGATTCTGTCAGCTTCCTCGACAAGTTTAGATCGTGAGAATTGCTTTTTAGTCTTCCTTGCTAGTGCTCTGATTTTTAGCTTCTCAGCGATCATACGCTTTTTGTCTCTGATCTCTTGTTTAGTTTTCATATTAAATAGTTATCCATTTACCATCTTCATACGCTGCTTTCCTTTTGGTTCAGTCTGCTTTCCATTGGTATACTACTTTTATTCAGTCTTCAATACAATATTGTACAGTGCTTCCATCTTGGCAGTTACAAGAAAAAGTGTAGTAATCTTTCATAGTTTAATCGTTAATGGTGATATTTCAGTATATTTTTGCTCTCTCAAGCCTAATTAAGTACCTTTCGTATTTTCTATTCACTTTCCAAGCTAAGTATCTAGATATTAAATTTTGTATAAATCAAATGTTTGCGCAATCAGCGAAAGATGGCATTTTATACAAGAGTAAATCTACTTTGTCTATTTTATTGAAAATCATTTTATTGAACATAGTTTAAATAAGTCATTTACGTTTTAAAAAATCTGTCTGCATTCGGCGACTCTCTTTAAGTGCTCTGTGTATGTTCTCTTCGGAGAGAAGTTCAAGAGTTACTACTATAGGTATTCACTTCTCGATCAAAGGGAGTTCTACTTCTTCCTCCTCTTCCTCCTCTTCTTCCACTATGTCATCACTAGACATAATCTGACAACGCTTGTTGCAAGTCTTACATCTCCTGGATAGTGAAGTTCACCAGGCTTCAACAGTATATTGAGCATGACAACACTGTGAGACAGGTTTCTCTATGCTTGTTGTGAGGTATTTATTCATATTATTTATATAAAATAGAATTAACATTCCTGAGCCATTCCTTTCAGTGTTCCTTGCTATCATACTTCATCGCATCATCCAAAGTGGGGCATCATCCTGAATACCTACGAGTCCAGAGTCTTTTGAAATATTCATGACTCTCTTCTCTTGTTTTAAAATGTAACCACTCACCTTTTACTCTTATACTATGACAATTGTTGAATCTTCCTACTCACTTAGTGCAATTAGAGGTCTCATAGACTGCGATTGCATGTGATACCCTATCTAGACTGCATACATCCTCTGGTTGAGGAAATAGAATTAAAAACAAGAGAATAGTTATATCAAGCATAGTATAATTATAATAATTAAGCCGAAAATTATATACGTCTCTTTGTCTCTCTTATAATTCATTTCACTCATAAATAAATAAGTATTATTCAAGTAAATGGAAGGAGTAGCAGTGCTATTGGTAGTATATAGAGCATTATGAATGGAATAAAGAGGTAACTCTCTCGATCAGTCACCTGTGTCACTCTATCTTGTTTGCCTTTATATGATATTGCTCTTCTTGGTGTGGAGTCCTTCAGTGACAGTGCCTACATTTCTTCGCTGTGTCTGCGACAGCATCGTTAGTCAGTCAGAAGAAGGAATAAGGATGGCGATGATCTCAGTCAATATAAATTGTTAGCTCACCATACTCATCAACTAGACGATTTTCCAAATACTCATACCGACACTCCTTAGTATTCAAAACTTTCACGAGTCACTCTGGTGTGATAGTGATCTTTCAGGACATAAAAGAAAAATAAGAAAATAAAAGGTTGTGACTATATTGGTGGTAACTTAGCTTTGTATACATTTATTACTTTCTCCATCTCAGCCCGATAATAGTCATCAAAGATTCATACTACCTTGCTGTCTTTAAAAACTGCGTATAGGACATTTCTGAGGCGTTCAGAGGGTGTTTTACCTTCCTGAGTGTAGTCTATATCTATTTCGTCTGCAATTCCTTTCTTTTGGGATTCAAATAAGAGAGCCATATCTACTGAGGACATTTCAGGGGTGTAAATTATGACTTTCATTCCTTTGTCTTTTGTAGTGGTGATAGTACCAATTTCGCAATTTGATAGATTGAGCTTCATAAATTTGTAAGTGTTATACGCTATTAGTAGACAGGAAATCCATAAAGTCTCTCTCTTGGATTGTCGTTCGGAATGTCCATGAGTCTTCTTTCAAGTCCATTGAACCTATTTGGTTATGGTAAGGAATAGAGGTTCAATCTTCTAAAAACACTTCCCAATCATATGTATACCAGTCAGCACCTCCGTCATCATCAGCATGTTTCTCTGTTTTTACTAATTTGCTATAAATTATTTTAGGATATTTCAAGTACAGTATTGTTTCTAATTGTAAGTAGAAGTTCCTTTCATTTACTATCTTCAAAGTTCAATGCTGAGGTGTCCCTATAAATTGTGGAGGAATCATAGAGAGAAGTTTTTGCTGTTCTTCTACTCGATAATCAAATGATATACACAGAACACCGTCATGGATAGTCCACATTATCCACTGATCTTTAAAAGAATTTGGATAATTCTCATAGCCGAAAACTTTTGACAACCATTTCAATATGAGTGGTTTAGCTGTTTTATCCAAAGCGTCTATTTTCCTATACATATAATAAATTTTAATAAATACTCTATCTGGAGGGGCTAAACCTTATTAATTTTCTTTTGTGTCCTCTCAAATACTTTTTTTCTCTCACTAGTAGTAAGTAAATCGTATGATCATAATATTCCAGCTATAAAATTCAAAACTGATAGTTTCTCCTGTTGTGTAAGATCTTTAAATTTTATACCCTGAAGAGTGATAGATGGCATATTATCCATTGAGGCGAGCATAATAAAACTGATAAAAAATAAATAGGAGCAATGGTCGATTGAGTGGATGGAAGTCGGACTGTGAGCCGAAAATGATTGGGCATTAAAGTGCCATAGCAGCGAAGGTATCGCCATTGTGGTTCGATTCCACCAAACAATCATCTTTACTACAAGTCAAACCTTGTTCCATCCACCCAGTCGACCATTCATCGACTCTCGGCTAAAACGGAGCTGAATCGTGTATAGACTTATTCATAGGTGGTAGGTCTTCACGAGGTGTAAAACTTAGGTATGGAAGCCCTGTTTTCTCTGATTTACTTACAAAAGCATTGAAATATCAATTCTCTTGGTACTTGGTTATGTTTTCAATATCGTCTTTGTTGAGTGTGAAGAGCATATATTCCTTACCTGCTTTCGAGACTTTGTTTTGAAATCTTCAAACGAAGATTTTTTTTGAGTTTGAGTAGTCCATATTAGAATCAATATCAATTAGAAGTTTTCGCTCTCGGTGATGCAGTAGCTCAATCGTTGTCCTGAGTCTTGAGGTCGAGGAGCTGTAGGAGATTATATCGTCTGTAATAGGTTACTATTGCTCCCACGGCTTGTGGGTCTTGCTCTGTGATCTCTGTGATGTGTATTCCTTTTTGATCGGTAGACTCACGAGTGGTGTTGATTTTACCTATATCAAGAGAAGAAGAGATGCAAGCATCGCTATCTACGTCATAAATGGTCGTAACAACAGAGTTATTTTGTGTAGCGTGGATTATGAGGAGACGTAGCTCTTCGAGTGCTGGTGCTATCTTTTCTTGGATTTGTGCAAGGTCAGCGTACTTATAGTTATATGCCTGTTCGTCTTTGAGAAGTACGATAGACTTCTTTTTGAGTTCAAAGAGTTTCTGTATGAGGGTGAGTTTTTCCATATTATTTGAGCAGTAAAGATTTAAGGTCTAGTTTCAGATCGTAGGGCTTCCATTGGAATGCTACAACTGCATCTGAGACAATGACGTGTGTGTCATAATCAAGGTGAAATTCATTACAGAAGTCATAGAGCCAATTGAGTGTTCCGACTGGTAGGTTTGTTTTCATAAAAGATTGATTAATTATATCTGTCTGAGTCACGATCTTCACGTTGTCTGTTCTCTTGGTAGGAGCAATGCTGTCTCTCGGAGAAGTAGAAATCAAACTTGTGATCTACTGCTGTCTCTGGTATATTCATAGTATGGAGGCTAGGAAATAAAGTGTGACGTGTAATTAGTGACGGTCTGCTAGGTTGCATATTGCGGTTAAGCGAAGTTGTCATCCGACTACCAAACCAGTATATTCATATTTCTTATAATTGCAAACATTTTATGTAATTATCTTTTTAGGTATTGCATAGGACTTCCATATCTCTCTACGAATTGCTCTTCTGGTAGAGATTCTATAGCGTAACCGTCTTCCATACGATGATAGATATATTTACGTTCATGGTCGATTGCAGCCCAATCGTTACCGTTTATTTGTAAGAAAAAATTACTCATAGTAGTTATAGTTTATTAGTAGCTTCGTAGCCAGGTGCGTTGGTCATTTCATCCCAGTCTTCAGATGTAGCCATAAACCTCGCACAACAGGCAGAGACTATGTCGTTACCTCTTCAGAGTCTAGCACAGAGTCTTCAACAGGTTTTACAGTATTCTATTCTTTTCATACTAGATTATTTTCTTTGAGGTAAATATATGTCTTTGCCATTGATTCTACCATAGACTCTTCATCAGACATAAAATAGTCATTCATTCATACAAGTTTAGATCATGAACGGTAATAGTCTGGTCATTTCTTGCGTACTTCAAAGAGTGGGAGAAGTTCTCAGAGTTCTCAGGAAAGAAAAGCAGAACATTCAACAGTTAAATGATTTATAAAAGCATACTCCTCTATTTCATCTTTATAGATAATTCTTTGTTGAGCTATATCTATCTTGTTTATACAGTAGAAAGTTACCCAATAAAACAAACTACTTTGCTCCACTCCAAGTTCTTTGAGCTTCTGGCTAGTTTCTAGTGATGTGACGAGTTGGGAGAGTTGCATAGTTAGTTATAGTTATTTACAAGTGTTTTGATAATTGTGTATTTTCTCTAATTCACATATTCTCCATTTTAGCCTAGATATTTCTCATGATAAGTTGTAGTCTTTTTGGTTTTCTCTTTGCTTCCACTCTGCAATACGATATAGACCTAAGAATATTATAAGTAGCCATAGAAAAAAGAATATAATAGTTGTTTTCATAGTAGTTTATTTAGTTATTGCTTCCGTCATTTTTAGACCATCACCATTCCACATTATCCAACATCCATTCTCTTGCCGTATCTTCGCAAGCTGTTTCTATTTCTTCTGGTGTTGCATTGTCTTCTACATAAACTTCTATTTCATCTTCACATTTACTCCCGACATATCTTGTAGAAGCATAAGCTGTTATTGTAATTGTTTTCATAGTAGTATTAGTTAGTTATGAGTAAGTGTGTCTATTGGCTAGAGGGCTAACTGATAAGTAAATCAAGGGCTTTTGCTGACTTTTCTATTGCGTGTGCTGAGGGGCTGTCTGATAGATTATCACAAATATCTGCAATCTTTACGCTCACAGCGAGGGGATTCTGTTTTACTCTCAGTATGTATTCTTGATAACTTTCTCACTTCCTGTGGGTCAATATTTCAACAACTAGAGCTATTTCTTCTCCAAATATTCCTACTAGTTCCTCGTATGTGGTGTCTGTATCTTCAATAATATCATGTAGCAACGCACAGGTCTTTTCTATATCACCAGATACTTCCTGGGAGACTCGGATGGGATGAATAATAAAAGGGTTTCCATTGTACCTTTGTTGCCCTTTATGCTTCTCGGCTATAAATTTTAATGCTGTTTGGTAGAGTTTCATAGGTGTTAGGTTAGAGATGTTTTGGCTTTCTTTCTTCTGTCCCTGAAATATCTGTTCCTCGCCTGTCTCCTGATTTCTTTTATAGCTTTCAACTCTTCTGGTGTGTAGATAATAGCTTTCATGGTTATGCTGTAGTTAAACGTTTTACATTCTTTCTTCTATAAGATTCATACTTATCGTGTACCTCCTTGGCATACTCTCTCTTTTTACGGAGAGCAGAAATATGAGTGCAGTCTTTTGAGTAGGTTAACACTTGTACCCATTGTGCCATAGAATAGTTTGTTGGCTTGGAGAAATTCAATCCGCATACTGAGCATTTCCTGATATGTGTTAATTGATTCATATCCTCATTATAGTAAATTATATTCTTTTGCAACTATATATAGTTATATTATGATTGACATTAGATTGAGCAGTTTAGTTATTTATCCATTTTATAGACTCTCAAGCAGAGTTATATCACTTGTGTCGTATGGTTTTAAAAATAGCCATTTCTCAAACAAAATCATCTCATCAAAACTTATCATACATTTCCTCACAGAATTTTTCAGTGAGATAATAATCATCTCGTATTACATTTCAGTATTGGTATGGATACATAAATTTATGCTCATTATGAGCTACTTGAAACCAGAATATTGGAAATAAGTACCCTAGATATTTTCCTATGTACTTCCAGAACCACTTCTTATGTTGGTGTTTGTAGAGTATGTTTTTGTCTATCCAGTATTTCATAGTCTTAGTTATTAAGGATTAGAGGGGTTATCTTGTGAGGTATCATTCTTTGATAGCAGAATAGTAAATCATTCGATATTTCGTTTTATTGGAGAAGTTTAAATCTTTTACTTTGTCCCACATTTGTCTTTTGCGTTCGGGAGTAAGAGTGGATATGAGAGATTCGTAGTCCATAGTTATTTTAAATTAAGTGTATCCTCAATTCACTTATGTCATAGTTGCTTCATAAATTCATTTGTTTCTATTGCTCTCTGATACCACATCCACTTTCTTTTAAATCTCCTTGCAAGTATTTTAGCATTCAGTTCAGATAGCCATTCTGGCATAATGAAAGGAAAGTATTTCTGTAGAAATAAATTGCTTGCTTCGTACATGAGTATTTTTTCTTTATCAGTCATAGTGTTATTATAGTTATATTATTATTGACATTAGGTTGAGGAGGGGCTGACAATAGTATCAAAAATCATAGAGTTTAGCACTCACAATCATACTTCTGGATATACGCAGTTTCTGAGTATCTGTCTCTTATTGGGTAGCTTGTATTTCGAGAGGTCAAATCAATGGTGTTTTTCTAGGTCAGGAATTTGTGCAGTCCTAATATTATCATTTTTTATGTCCATCTCCCCGATAATAAAATTAGACCAGAATAAATGCCTCTGTATCATCTTTCAGGGTATCAAAGGTGTATAGTATGGCTTCACATTCTCTACAACCCATTTACAGGTAGCGTAGTGCTGGAGAAATACTATCTCTTCATAGAGTCTCATATCTGGATATTTCGGAGGAGTACCACGAAAGCGAACACAGATATTATGACGAAAAGAAGAGTGACTTTGGCAAGGAGGTGACGACCAAATGAAATCAAACTCTTTGTAGTGGTCTAGGAGATATTGGTGAGCATCTCAGATAACTACTGTATCGTTTGGGTATAAGTCTTGATACACTTTCGCTATGTCAGGATTAAACTCTACTGCAGTAATTTCATGTCACTCCCAGAGTTTTCTATTTCATCCTATTCAGGCGTAGAGATTTAAAATCTTCATATTAAATAATTAAAAGTGAGTCTCTAAAGTCTTCATCTAGCATAGCACTATCTCTATCATAGGTAGATAGACAGGTTTTACATTCCAGTTTATCTTTTTTAATTACAAAGTTATGTCACCAACAGTGTGGGCAAGATTTATTCATAGTATAATAGTTAAGAATTAGTGCCCCGATACCTCTTCTGCCAATGCCCTCTCTCAACCCCCTTTCCCCCTTCTCTCTCCATTAGGATAGTAGGTAGCTTTCACTACTTGTACTTATCTACACCTTCGGTCTCGTTGGTACTTACCCCAGAGCGTGTAGGACTCTTCTTCTGCCATAAGGAACTCTCATTTAGTAAACTCATTGCTTCCCAAAGCGTGTAGATTTATTCCTGCTCCTCTACATGAGTCAACCTTAGACACTAGAGTGAATGGTTGCCCTAGCTCCTTAGACCTCCACGCTATTCACGATTTATTTAAGGATGAATGTGCTAGGTAATTGTTTGTTTCTCTCTTGAATACGAAAAAACCCTTACGCCCTTTCTCGTTTGCACGAGACTAAGCAGTTAGGGTTTTCGGGTTTCTTCGTTATATATTCTATTGATACTTGCTTAGGGAAACAATTGAATATTACATAGGTAATTATACTCACCTAGAGAGAATTGCAAATAAAAATCTAGAGAATCGGTACTATTCGTGATGGGGAAGCTATTCCCACCACTTCACTTTCCTGAGTCTTATCGTATTTCCTAGTAGTAGAGTATGATAGTCGCAACACTTTATTTGTCAGTCTACAAATCAATAATTTTGGTATTTCGTGTCGGTAAACATTCAGGGGAGCTTGTTGGGATAATCCTCAATATTTCAAGGATAGATTCTCTCTTGAATGAGTATTTTACCGCATAGAGTCATTGCTTCACATCTAGCGAGGTATTTAGAGAGTCATCCCCAATGTTGGTTGTGTAACCAGTGTGACCACTCTAGAATATTACACCAGTAGCCTTTTTTCTGTACTTTCATAACATAGCCTTCGAGTCATTTGATTTCGTAGACTCTTCGAGCTATTCAGCATCCTATTCTTTGTCATTTGTACTTTCGGAGTATTTGCTCAGTAGATAGCTTGTCTATTGCTTTGGTGAACTCTTTGAGATTCATACTCGTATTATAGAGATTTTAGAGAAAAAGTAATATCAATTGATAATACTTTGATAGTAGGCTGATAGTATTAAAAAACTCCCTATTGCTAGGGAGTAATTAATATTTTCAGTCATAGATAAATGACTGCATTGATATTATATAATGCAAGTTTAAAAAAACAATCCCCTGGCACGACACAGGGGGGGGCGTTTAATTAATCAAATAGCTTAATAATCCATCCGTTGATAATTCAGTTATTATGGATTTTCATATCCATCCGTTCATCTGTAAAAGAATACCCAAGAGAAGAAAGGACAGAACACAGAGTGTACCATACATCCCAATCTTCAAGACAATATTCACCTTCTCAATCTACTTCTCGTGTCTTTAGCTCTAAAGGTTGGTTATGAATAACCATTTTACCATTTACTTGGATGATAACATCCAAATTAATATAGATAAACTTCTCTCAATCTCTCTCTGACTTCTCTCACACATCACCTGTAACTACCAGATTATTATTCTGGTAAAGAATTTTTGACATAAACAATATAAATAAAAAATAAAGAGTTTGTGTCGTGCTTGCCTATTATATTGATATTTTGGAAATAAAAATCCCCACCGTGCATAGTGGGGAAGTTTCGGGACTTGCCTTTCGACATGTCTGTAGGCGTATTCTACACAAGGTAGCTACGACAAGAGTATTATATAAAAAACCCCATATAAGTCTAGCCATTACTGGCAGTCTGCTGGGCAGACGTTCGATATATAGGGGTAATCACCGCATGCAAGCCTCAAAGAGTTACGGCTACCCAGCCACTTGCCCAGCTCACTTCAGAGGGAGCACTCCATCTAGAATAAAGGGTACACTAGATCGTATGGTGGTTTCGGATTGCGATAGCCTCAACGTAGTCCGTCTTATTTAAAAGGTGATACACAGGGGACTGCTACGTCCATTGTCCCTGCCGTTCTTATAGTTATCGTGTGGAAATTATATCTATTTTTTTCCTGTGACAATAGTTATCCATTCTCGGGGGAAGTTTAATTCATCGGCTACCTTGTCGACATCTTTGAGTCGTTTGTAGGCTTGGAGTATTTCTTCTTCGGCTGTCATCTATTTATTGGTAAAGATATATCACATTCATGGCATGACTCAATTGTTTCTCAGCTCATTGATTTTTCCTGTTATCTCGAAACTCGGTAAATTCTTCCAACTGTTTTCAAAAATAATCTTACCGTCTACCTGGTGAATCCACCCCTCATGATTTCCACCATCTTCTACAAATGCTTTTTCATCGAGTTTTCCGTCTGATACATCAATCCAAAAGTCTTTTTCAGCCTTTAGATGAACAAGTATTCACCATCATTTTTTTAAAATAGGAGTCCAGTCAGTACGGATAGCGTGCATTGTATAGTATGCTTTTACATAGTCTGCTATAAGAGGCATTTTTTGTACAGGCTGTCATGGCTTGATACGATCAGCTAGTTTATTCACTGCTTCTTCTGTCATTATATCTCATGTATTCCATGCTAGACACCCAGCGAATGCGTAGAATAGACAATTAGGAGTAGATTTTTGATCATACCTTTGCAATATATTTGCAGGTTTCTGAGTATAGAGGATAGGTTCAAGCATTATTGATCCATTAGGCTAAGTATGATGCAAGTGTCGTATTGGCTGTAGGGCTGTGACTTACTTGGTGTTTTTAGACCATACTTCTCAACGAACTTTGCTACTCGATCTTCTACTGTGCTTTTGAGTCTCATGTATCCGAGAACGTTTGGGGGAGCTGAATGAATACGGATAGCATCTGGTCAGAGTCCAGAATTTCATCATTGTCAGCCATTTTGTTCCAGTATAACACTTTGCGAGTCTACAATTGCCACATGACCATATGGATTTGATGGAGTTATATTAAAAAATACCATATCCCCTTGCTGTGCAAATTCCACCTTATTAAAAAATACCTGTAAATTTCATTTTAAATTCCATCAATTTATGGCTGATCATCAAAAGTATAATCACTTAATACCATTTACTTCGTCATTATACAATTTACATAAAGACGTGCACTGATATCCCAATTGAGGGGTTTCTCTGTATCTTTTCCCAACCCATTTTGTTAAAAATTCTTGGTGGTTCATACTTGTTTTTACCATTATACTCCTATAATTAGGATAGCAAAACAAGTTAAATGGTCGCATTTTTATATCCCCTGTGAGTGTATTTGGTCTTGTTTTGCGACCAGCCAGATACGCTCTTAGGGGTTATTTTAAATTATGGCAAAAATAAAATATGTAGGTTTAGTAATTGGAAATATAAGGGTTTTAGAGGATGCATGATACTACACTTTTCCGAGCTGAAAAAGATGTAAGTTATTTAAGATTGTATGTACTTGCGGTAAGGAAAAGATAAAACATCTTTCTGCAGTTTATCAATGATTGAAGACAGGTAAATTATCTTGTTGATGTATTTGAAAAGAAGAACAGCGTAAGAAGGTAACCAAGCACTGAATGAAATATACCAGTGAATACAATATCTGGAGGAGTATGAAAGACAGATGTTACAGCAAAAAAATAAGAAATTATAGATTTTACTGAAATAAATGAATTACAGTATGTGACGGATGGAAAGATTCTTTTGAACAGTTTTATAAAGATATGTGACCTAGACCATCGAAAGAACACTCGATAGATAGAATAAATACTAATTGAAATTATGATCCATGAAATTGTAGATGGGCTACTAGGTTTGAGCAACTAAGAAATAAGAGTAACAATAACTACATTACATACAAATGAAAAACACTAGTGATAAATGATTGGGGCAAAATTATGGGAATAAATGGGTCTACTATATTTGGTAGATTAAAATCGTGATGGACACTAAAACAGGCTATGAATAAGCCAGTGCGTAAAAGAAAGTAAATTTACCTTTCACGTTCTAAATGTCTTTCCATAATTAATTAGATATGAGGTACATAAACACCGTTTCGCATGGTGTGTCACTTATAGTATTGTCATTCGTTATCTCCGAGTACTTCTATCAGATTTCTTCTAAATTGAGGGCGGAGTGCTGTACTTGCTATGTCCATCATCATGCCTATTTGCTCGTGTGGTGGTGAGTTTCAAAATAATGTGTGTAATCTTTGGTGAAACTTCAAATTAAGCCGTACGAGGTTATCAATATGGTTCGAACCTCACATTTGCTTTGCGATGATATGGTGATTACTTTCCATAAAATAAGATTAAACAAATCTACCACCCTTCTTTGGTTGTACTTTAGACGGTCAACGCTTATATGTCTTAGCTGTCTTCGGGAGTTTATCTTTTTTAATAAATGGCATATTAGAGTTCGTTAATAAATACGTTTCATATGTTTTCTTGTCGTACAAATTCTTCTCGTATGGTTGTTGATATTATTTGTTTTTGTTTATCTCACATTCAGTCAATTTTGTCATTCAATAATTGTACTTCCAACTTCAGCGATAAGAGCGTAACAATAAAATATATCAATATAATACAGAGTCATAAAGCTACTCAATATATGATATAAATATCAGGTATTTTGTGTAGTTTCTCTAAAGTTTTCATAGGAATAGTATATAAGACACTACAGAAATTACAAATATGTTGCCAAGTGTGAGCATTGTCCTAGTACGAAATGTTTGTTGTATTCATTTCCAAGAACGGTAGAAAAGCTCTATGAGAGACATATGTACAAAAAATACGCCTAGCATAACAAGTCAAAACAAATAATACTTATCTGAGTTAATTGCAATTATAGACAGTGCCAAATCGAGTACACATCAAACAGAAAACAAGAATGTTAAATATTGGAAGTTCATTTACTTTTTTTTTACGAGAAGTGCTAATACTCACAGTATCACAAAAGTAACTACAATCCATATTGTTGAGTCTACTATTGTTTCTGTTCGTTTACCAGCATATTTGTCATCGTTTTGGGCGGACATTGAAACAATAGATGTCTTTATTTCTTTTATAGAATCTTTTATCTCATCCTGTCATTGAGTGAGATTATCAAGTTTTGTTTCGACCTTAGTCATACGTTCGTATAGAGTTATACTGTCTGCCATAGTTATTTAACAGAAATAAAAAGTCTACACTTCGCTACGAGGTCAATCGGGAAGATTCACCTGTTGAGAGCGTAGAATTTCTGCTTGGTACACTCACACGCAAACTCACTGCAATCCTGTTGTGTTTTTTTAGTATCTGCTTTTTTGAAATATGAAATAAATGCTCTCAATTTGCTATATTTCTTCCTCCAAGCACTATCCCAACAAAAAGAAATAATTTCTTCATCTGTAGCGTTTTTTTCAGAGAGTTTACCAATATCAAAAGGGGAATCTCAAAGTCTGATAGATGCGGCGGTAATAATGCAGTTTTTATCTTCCAA